>Ga0316207_10000271_pt1 | contig 97891 bp, 99 predicted proteins | sample 6weekpyrite_MG_FD_204943 | JGI IMG/M metagenome (GOLD analysis project Ga0316207, IMG submission 204943) | Microbial mat bacterial communities from mineral coupon in-situ incubated in ocean water Damariscotta River, Maine, United States -... | ecosystem: Environmental > Aquatic > Marine >...
TGCTCTGCACTGTAAGTCTGACCTTTCTTCCTTGCCATCTTTTTATCTCCATTTTTATCGTTAATATTTTAACATTTAAGAAATAAATCTTACTGAATTACTGTCTTAGATTTTAGGGGCATTATATTTTAAATACAATATCAAGATATGACAATTTTGAACCAAGTGGAAAAACTGGTTTAAGAGAGTACACTCGTTCCTCATTTTGTAAAAAAAGAAAAGTAGCTGATGCTTTTGAGGATTTAATCAAGTCAGCAAGATTTGAATATATTTTTTTAAGCTACAATAACGAAGGACTTATGAGTGAAGAGGATGTAAGGGAAATAATGAGCAGTTATGGAAAATACACTTTGGAGACTACCTCGTACCAAAGATTTAAAGCCGATAAAACAGAGAATAGAAATCACAAAGCAAACACCACTTTAGAATATCTGCACACTTTAGAGAAGTATTAATCTTTTGTGTTTATAGGCACATTATAACTCTAAGAGTTTTAGAAAAACTCCAAATCGTCATCATCTGATTCTATTTCACTCTCATTAAACATGGCTTCAATTTCAAGACAGTTATTTGCAAAAGAAGAGTCAAAGTAGTGGATGTCATTTGTTGTTTTTTCAATAAATATACTATTAACCCAAGCCTCCAAATCCTTAGAGATGCCTAGTAAGACAGTTATAAAGAGTTTCTTTTTTCTTTCATCCTCAAAAAAGCTTAAATCTAGTGTAGCAAGTAAGTCTGATAGTGCTACAAATGCTCTAATAGTAACAGGGAAGGCACCTATCGCATCAATGGTATTAGTAAATATTCTAAAGACATCAACAATAACATTAACACTTTCTGTTCTATTAACCATGTCTGAGTCTTCTAGATTGTAAATTTCTAACACTAATCTATCTAGTTCATGTAAAAAGCTCTCTACCTTATCTATTACGGAGTCATCTAGAGTATTTACAAAAGAGAGTGCATCCATTTTGTCATTTTGAGTAAACCTAATATCCTTCTTTAAGGAAGCATCTAATTTTATTGAGTTAGTAGGTTTTATTTTATCACCACTATCAATTTTCTCTTCATTACCAATGTCGCGTTCATGCTCCTCTTTTAAGAGCTTTATCTCTTTTTCATAAAAACGAATAGTAGTAGTCAGATGTCTGTTTTTTTCATAAAGATCCGTGGAGAGTTCTTCTATATCATTATAGTAACGTTCTAGTAGTTTAGCATCGTTTATATCTCTACAAATATCGAATAGGATTTGAATCATCTGTTTATATATTATTGGCTTCATTACAAAATATCTAATTCTAATATTAATCAAATCCAGCAGGCGTTGGGAATCATTATGAGCAGAGATAATAAGTACCTTTTGTATAGGATTTAAAGCGAGAATCTCTTTTGACATTTCAGTGCCATCCATATTTGGCATATTTATGTCACTAATAACTAGATCATAGTAAGAACCTGTGCTCTCGTGAAAATCTATATACTTTTTCAACCCTTTGGCACCATCTTCTGCCGTATCAACTTTATTAAAAAAATCGCCAAACATTTGTGTCGTAGCTATACGTATAGTCTCTTCATCTTCAACATATAATACATTTAACTCTAATGCTTGGTCTTTTAATAGTTTAGCTATATCCATACTCATATTAATACCTTTACTACTTTAATTCATTTATTAGATTTACTATCTGGTGTAGTGATAATGACTCTTTAGCTGCACCTATTCTTAGCGCTTCTTTAGGCATTCCATAGACCATACAGCTCTCTTCACTTTGAGCGTATGTTTTTGCACCGGCATCTCTCATTGCTTTAAGTTTTGTAGCACCATCATCACCCATGCCTGTTAGTATAATTCCAACTCCTCTATCTTTAACCTCTTTAGCCATTGAAGAAAAAAGTACATTTATACTTGGTTTATGAGAGTTTACCTTTGGAAAGTCTTTCAAGCTAATAACATAATCAAATTCAACTTTTTGAACTTGCATATGTAGGTTCCCGGGAGCTATTAAAATACGTCCCGGTAAAACTTTATCGCCATCCTTAGCTTCTAATATTTCGCTTGAGGAAACTGTATTATTTAGTCTTTGAGAAAATGTTTTTGAAAAGCCGGTAGGAATATGCTGAGTAATTACTATTGCCGGGTGATTTGGTCTAAGATGTTTTACAATGTTTTCTATTGCCTGTACCCCGCCTGTTGAAGCACCAATAGCTACAATCTTATTTGAGGCTTTCATGTTGGCAGTATGATTTTTTATATCTTCTTTCCTCATCTGCATATTATAGTTTATTTTTGACTTGGATGCTACATGGATTAAGTTTATAAACTCATCTCTATACTCATTAAAGTAACTTCCCAGTTGTATAGTTGGTTTTTGCATTAAACCAACTGCTCCCATTTTTAAGGCATCTATAGCAGCCTTACTTCCCGAACTAACCAGACTTGAACATATAATAGCAGGCGTAGGTCGTTGTTCATTAATCTGTTTTAAAAAAGTGAGCCCATCCATCTTTGGCATCTCTATGTCTAAGATAAATACATCTGGAAGACCAACTTTTTTAAAGTCATTGAAGGCATCTACCGGGTTTGCCGCTGTTGCTATTAATTGAATATCTTTCGCACCTGTTAATATTTTCTTAAAGGCGTTACGAACAAGAGCAGAATCATCGATAACCATAACTTTTATCATTTAGAAGAAATCCAATCTGCTACCATTGCTGTTAGTGCCCAGCATAGCATTTTTCATAAAATTAATGTTGTTTTCTAATGAGTGTTCAATTATGTGTACATCTGTAAATATTCTATCTACAAACATATTAAGAAGTGCTCCGGATACATCATCTAAAATTGCAGCTAAATAATCAAAACCTTTTAAGCTTTCCGGAGTTACCTTTGAGAGATCTAAGTTCTTAAGAAAAAGTGATAAATTTTGCAATATAAGCACTATGCTATTCATTTTGTCATGATGACTGAATATCTCTGAAATCTCTTGAAGCTTGACACTGCTACTTTTAATAAGCTCTTTTGATAATTCTCCACTTCTTAATGAGCTGCATATAACAGATAAATCTTCTATAGCAAACAGTGATACCCCCTCATAAGTATCAAGGTACTCATCCATGTTAGTGACTTTTTTAATACTAGTTGTATCTTTATGTCTGTTTACATATTTAGTTTCGTTTGAGAGCTTTTCAAGTATATATGGGATACTAGAGAGCATAAATAGTTTCTCCATCAACTGATTGTCGCATAATTTTCGCTCTATAATTAAACTAAAATTACTAATAACCGATAAGAGCTTATCTATATCTTTTTCATCATAAACTAATATCATCTGTATAGATGCATTAAAGCTTTTAATTTTTTTAATAAAACTGACCAATACTTCATTATCCATATCTGAATCGATAATAACTATGTCTATTTTACTGTGAATAAGAGTATTGCTTAAATGTTCTAATGCTGATGGAGTTATATTTCTTTGAACAGCCGGATGGAATAGTTCTTTAACACTCTCGTAACTATCTAAATGGTTGTTGCTTAAAAACAATACTCCGGTTTTCTTTGCTAAGTAGGGAAGGTACTCTTCATATAGTTTTTGTTTCATTTAATAACTCCTAATAGGGTGTCCATCTTCTTAAATACGGGTATTAGAACATTTATATAATACTTTACAGAATTTTTGTTGATATAGTTTTTAAAACTTAATAACTTCAACTCTTCCTCTTTTGCTCCATTTGATTTATGTTCAATCATCTCACTTATAAAATCACGTTCTTGTTTAGCTATTTCATAAATTGTTAGCCCAAACTTTCTACTATACTTAATGACATCATCATCTAGTAAAACAGCGTATGAATCTATATCGTCACCCATTAGATAACTTTTAATTGCATATTTGTCATGAAAGAAACCTCTTAAATCACCAAAGTAGTTGTCAAATTGATACTCAACATGTTCTAAATCTCTAGCACGATTTAAAACAAACATAACCTTTAAGTCTTTTTTCATACCTTTAAGAATCGAGTAAATTATACTGGCATTTATTCCATCTTGCTCGCCTTCTAGTAAAGGTATTACGGCTAAATCAACAAAATGAATCATACCACTCTCTTCCAGTGCTTCTAAAACCAGTGTTGTACTTTTGTTGCCGCCAATGTCAAAACAAGCATTCTCATCTTTTGAAAAAATTGCAGCAAACTCTTCTCTTAATTTTGGAGTAGATACTAATCCTATTTTTCTTATTGTTAAATTACTGTCTCCAAAGCTTAATGAATCGTTATTCTCTTCGTCAAACTCATAGTAATGTATTTTTTCTTTTTGATTATATTGGTATAAGTATGGTGCGACAACCTGCATAGAGACTGTACTTTTACCTACGCCACCTTTGCTTGAAACAATCATGATTTTAATTTTTTTATTTTGCATCGTTATCTTTTCTTACAGTATATGGCAGTGGCAACCTGCGTTAATTGTCCTAAATCAATCATATTCAAATTTTCAGTATGACTTATAAAGAAGTATCCACCCGGTTTAAGATTACAAACTACATTATCTACAACTTTTTGCTTCGTTTCTTTATCGAAGTAAATAAGTACATTTCTCAAAAATATAATATCAAATTTACCAAAACCAGTTATAGGCTCCAGTAAGTTTGCCTTATGAAAGCTTAAATTATCTACTATATCACGGTTTATTAAGAACTTTCCTTCATGGTTTCCTTTTCCTTTAAGGCAGTAAGTTTGTTTAAACTTATCTGGTATTTTAGTAATCCAGCTCTCTGGATAAAGACCAACTCTAGCTTTATGAACAACCTCGGAATTAATATCAGTACCAACTATCTCCCACCTCTCACGAGGGAGTATAGAGTCCATAACCATGGCTGCACTATATGCTTCAGCACCGACAGATGCTGCTGCGCTCCAGAGCCTAAACATAGAGATATTATGAAACTCCTCTTGAATAAAAGATCTTAAAAAAATGAAGTGCTCATTCTCTCTAAAAAAATATGTCTCATTTGTACTAATAAGATTTATCATATCTGTTTTTTCTTTAGGGTTTATTTGAACTAGCCTCAGGTATTGACCGTATGAACTTAGCTTATAATCCAAAAGTTTTTTTAATAGTCTACTCTGTACTAAGAGCAGTTTATTATCATTAATATCTATGCCGGCTTCATTGTAAATTATTTTTTGAAAAACCTTAAACTCAGACTCTTTTAATATGAAACTTGACAACCCATATCCTATATAATTAATCTATTTATTGATTCACCAAGTTTAAGCATATTAACCTTGCCGATTATCTCATTTGCCCCATTATCTATAAGTGTCTTTTCCATATTGTCATTTGACATATTTGTGTGAACAATTATTTTTATATGATCAAACTCCGCATGATCCTTAATATACCTCATAACATCACGTCCACCCAGTACCGGCATCTCAAGATCTGTAATGAATAGTGCTATATTGTTCGGATCTTCTTTTTTTAAAGCATCAACCATAAGTTGACCATTCTCATACATTTCATACTTTAAACCCAGTTGATTAAACAACTCTTCAACCATTTTGCGAACAAAACGACTATCATCAGCAAAATATACTTTTTTATCACTTTTTGGACGAAGATGTAGTGTACTTGTGTCTTTGATGCGTTTAGAGTCTATTTTTTCAAATACATCCAGTAAGAACTTATCACTGTCAAAGATAAGACATAGCTGCTCTTTTCCAGCCACTAAGACATTGGTTATAAAAGATGTTTTATTATTGTTTTCAGAATTATCAAACATTGTTTCAGAAGGAATATTAACAATGTATTCAACACGTTTTACGACTATACCTATTCTATGTCCTCCATAATGAGCAAGTATTACAAGTTCATATTGACTATCATCAAGAACTTCATTGCCAAACCATTTGTCAAAATTAACAATGGTTGTCATGTTTCCGCGTATATCAGCCGTACCTATAATAAGCCCATCATCAGTATTCTTTACTATTTTTAACTCTTTATAGACTAATAACTCTTCAATTTTGGAAACGTTCTTAGCATAATATTGTTCATCAGAACCTAAGAATATAAGATATTGACTGGTGTCATTTGCATTTGTACTTACAAGTTTTACTAAGTCGAGTTCGTCATCATCATTAATCTCTACATCATACATACTTTTTGTAATATCTTCTAAATCATCTATTTGTGCCATAATAGTTTTCCTTAGCTCATGCTTTTAGATAATTCATCAATATCTAAAATTATTTTCATATCTAGCACGGGTATATAATCTTTTTCATATCTTCCCATCTTCTTAATAAACTTTTTATCTATCTTAGATCCAAACTTGGGTGTCTCTTTTAAGTTAATACTATCTATATCATCGACCTCATATACTTCATCAATTAGTACACCCATTTGAATGTTTTCACCACTGTTGTTATAATTTACGACAATTATTGATGTCTTATTACCTATAGATGTAGCTCCTATTTCAAATCTATTTAGCATGTCTACAACGGGAACAATATTACCACGAATATTAGTAACACCTTTTACGCATGGATGCATAGTCGGAACCTTAGTGATTTGAGTATACTCAACAATTTCTTGTGCATGCAGTGCTTCTATGGCGTAGAGTGCATCATCTAATATAAATAAAAGGTATTGATTTTGTATAGTATCAATGCTTTCATCATCCAAGCTGTTCATATCTTATTACCTTCTAATATCTATCAAAATCACGAAGATCTAATGAGTCGCTTGATTGAACACTCTGCGGCATAGCGTATGTATTTGGCAAGGCGTGCGCTGTTTGATGAGACTGTGGTGCATTAAAGCCCATATCCTCTTTGCCAATATTAAAGAATGTCATCATTTGAGTAAGGTTATTAGCTTGTGCGTTTAACTGCTCACTTGCAGAAGCCATTTCAGATGATGCTGCTGCATTACTTTGAGTTAATTGATCAAGTTGAGCCATGGCTACATTAATTTGACCAATACCAACATCCTGCTCTTTTGATGCATTTGCAATATCTTTAACCAGCTTTGCTGTTTCTTGAATTTTTGGAACAACTTGTCCGATAAGCTCTCCCGCCTGCTCACTAACTTTTACGCTGTCTGTAGCAGTAGAACTAATCTCTTGAGCCGATACCTGAGAGCGCTGTGCAAGCTTACGAACCTCTGCCGCAACAACTGCAAAACCTTTACCATGTTCGCCAGCACGAGCAGCTTCAATGGCAGCATTAAGCGCAATCAGATTAGTTTGGTAAGCTATATCTTCAATAATTCCTATTTTTTGTGAAATATCACGCATTGCTTCAACTGTTTTTGTAACTGCTTCTCCACCATTAATAGCCATATTCGCAGCTTCTTCTGCTAGTGTATTTGTCTGTACGGCATTTTTAGCAGATTCAGCGACACTGCCGCTCATCTCCTCTAAAGCAGAACTAGTCTCTTCAAGCGAAGAGGCTTGTTGTGTAGCACCAGATGATAATGATTGTGATGAAGCACTAACTCCTTGAGAGGCTGAACCGATTTCACCAGCCCCTCCATTGATCTTTCTAACCATGTTTTGTAAACTTTCAGCAACTGAATTCACTGTCTGTTTTACTGTGTCAAAATCACCGGTATATTGAGTTGTAATACGGTAAGTCAAATCTCCATCTTCAAGTTTTTTCAATCCAGTTATTGTGTCCGCAAATGCGTCATCAACCACTGATAATAAATTATTTATTGTTGACACTATCTTTTCAAAGTCACCCTCAAGTCCACTGCTATCTACTCTAACTTTCAAATCACCAATTTTAACTGCCTCTCCAGCTATATTAAAGCCACTTATTAAACTCTTAAGATTCTTTCGTACTGCCTCAATGGTATTATTAATAAATACTTTCTTACCTGGAAGTGTCTCCAAAGGAGCATCAAAGTTACCTTTGCCAAACTCCGCTACTACGCCCATGGCAAGTTTCTTAACGGCGATATGACCATTAACCATATCGTTAACGCCTTGTGCCATAGACTTGAAGTCACCCTCATACTTATCAACCGGCATTATTACATCTATATCACCTAAGTCATGTTGTCTGCTCATCTCATTCATATCTGCAATAAGATTTTTAAATTGACCTCTTACATGTTCAATGATCTCATTAATAAATACTTTTTTACCGGGGAGCTTCTCCAGAGGAACATCAAAGTTACCTTTGCCAAACTCTGCTACTATGCCCATGGCAAGTTTTTTAACGGCAATATGACCATTAACCATATCGTTAACGCCTTGTGCCATAGACTTGAAGTCACCCTCATACTTATCAACCGGCATTATTACGTCTATATCACCTAGGTCATGTTGTTTGCTCATCTCATTCATATCTGCAATAAGACCTTTGAATTGAGCTCTTACCTTTTCAATAATCTCATTAATAAATACTTTCTTACCTGGAAGTGTTTCTATAGGGGCATCAAAGTTACCTTTGCCAAACTCTGCTACTACGCTCATGGCAAGTTTCTTAACGGCAATATGACCATTAACCATATCGTTAACGCCTTTTGCCATAGACTTAAAGTCTCCCTCATACTTATCAACCGGCATTATTACATCTATATCACCTAGGTCATGTTGTCTGCTCATCTCATTCATATCTGCAATAAGACCTTTGAATTGAGCTCTTACCTTTTCAATAATCTCATTAATAAATACTTTCTTACCTGGAAGTGTTTCTATAGGGGCATCAAAGTTACCTTTGCCAAACTCTGCTACTACGCTCATGGCAAGTTTCTTAACGGCAATATGACCATTAACCATATCGTTAACGCCTTTTGCCATAGACTTGAAGTCACCCTCATACTTATCAACCGGCATTATTACATCTATATCACCTAGGTCATGTTGTCTGCTCATCTCATTCATATTACTGTAAAAGCCGTTTAGCTGATCTGTTAGTGCGCCGAGTTGTTTAACAATACCATCAAGTTCTGTATTCTCAATATTAATATCAATGTTAAACTCACCAGCTGATATCTTTTTAATTGCATTAGAAATCTCTGTTAAATCTTTTTGCGTAACTGTTGCCATGATTTTTCCTTTAAATTTATTTATGGTTTAGCTTATTAAAGCGACTATGTATAGACAATTATATATTTAGAAATAAACTATAATGTTTATCCATGTGTCGCTCCTCTAATTTTATGTTCCATTAGTTTTGGAATGTCAAAAATAAGACCAATATCTCCACTTCCTAAAATAGTTCCACCACTTATTCCAGGTACATTTGCAAAGATGTCACCAAGTGGTTTTATGACAGTTTGAAACTCACCGAAAAGCTCATCAACAAGTATCCCCATTTGATAATCTCCATATTGAACAACTACAACATTTTCTCTTTTACTATCACTCTCTTCTTCATTGTAGTGAGACCGAATATCTAGTAAAGGAAGAATATTGTCTCTTAAGTTTATAAATTGGTTGCCTTTCATCTTCTCTTTATATGATGCGTTTAGTTCTATGCATTCTTGAATCATTTCAAGAGGTATTATGTATTTAGTTTTACCAACTTGAATTAAGAATCCATCTATTATCGCAAGGGTTAATGGGAGTTTTATAGTGAAGAGTGTCCCCTCATTTAGTTTACTATCAATATCAACAGTACCGCGTAGTTCTTTTATATTACGTTTTACCACATCCATTCCAACACCTCTTCCCGAGATATCAGAAACCTCTTTAGCTGTAGAGAGTCCAGCTTCAAACACCATGTTATAAATGTCTTTATCGGTAAGGTTGGCACTCTCTGAGACAATACCCTGTTTTATCGCCTTTGCCAATATTGCATCTTTATCTAAACCTTTACCGTCATCTCTAATCTCTATAACAATCATCCCTGCATCAGGGTAGGCACTAAGCGTTACGGATCCACTTCTATTTTTACCTTTAGCCTCTCTTTCATCAGGCATTTCAACACCATGGTCAACAGAGTTTCTAAGCATGTGCATTAATGGGTCAGATATTTTTTCAATAACCATCTTGTCAAGCTCTGTATCACCACCATTAATAGTAAAATTAATATCCTTACCAATCTTTTTTGCAGTATCGTTTATAATACGACGAAATTTTGCAAAACTATCGCCAACTTGAACCATTCTAATATTCATAACAGATGAACGGATGTCCTCTAATAGATCCGCCAATATAATTGCTGATTCACTTAGGTCATTATCACCAAGATTATCTGCTTTTTGGACAATCCTAGCATTAGCAATTACCATCTCAGATATCTGATTAATGAGGTTGTCTACTTTGCTTGAGTCAACTCTAAGGGAGAAGTTTTTAGTAGCTTCTTTTTTCCCCTTTACTGGAGTGGTTTTACTCTCTTTAGAAGTTGTTTTAGTAGTTTTTATATCTTCTGTGTTGTCTGCTTTAACTTCTTGTTCAGATTTTAAAAAGTCATCTGCTGTGTAAAAACCTTTATCAATTAATTGCTCTTGAAAAAGTTGACTATTATCCATTTTTTCTATCACTTTACTTAGTGATTCTGTATCTGTAGATTTAAAAATATCTAACTCCATGTCATCTACTACAAATTCAAACACCTCCTCAATATCTTCTAAAGCTGCTTCACTCAAGAGTTGTAGTTGAAATGCAATATAGGTTTGTGTTGGATTAATATCTTGGAGTTTTGGAATCTTGTCATCTTGAGCGAATATATTTTTTACTTGACCAATGTCATCTAAGAAACTCAGTAAGTTAAGTATATCCATTCCTGAATTGAAAAAATCTGGAGTGAATTGTAGACTTAAATGCCATAGTGTTTCACCTAAGTTATTGCTGCTATTTTCGTCTATGTTCTCTTTAGCATTCGTTTCGTTGTCTTCCTGCATATTTGGTAAATAAGCAATAAGTTTAGAGAGTAAGTCATCATTTGTCTGTTTTATTTCAGGACTACTTACCTCCTCTTCAATAGCAATATTTATTAAATTTGCAGTATGATCTTTTGATAATAAGAATAGTTCAAGCATTGATTCGGTTAAATCAACTTTACCCTCCCTAACATCACTTAGAAGGTTTTCTGCTACATGTGCAAATCCTACAACATCATCAAAGCCAAACATACCTGAAGTACCTTTTATGGTATGCATAGCACGAAACAGTGCCCCTATATCATCATCATTAACACCGTTGTCTTGCATGCTTACCAAAGCCGCTTCCATAAAATCCAGCTGCTCTTGAGCATCTTCATTAAATAGTTGTAAATCGTTACTCATGAAGTGCCACCAATTAGTGAATCACAAGCACACACCTTTAAGTTCTCTTCCACACTGGGTTGAACACCAATCAGTGTCAGGTAAAACCCTTTCTCTTTACAGCTTTTTTGTATTGAGAGTAAAAGTTGTATGGCAGGCATATCGATTTTTTCTACACTAGCGATATCTAATATAAGATTATCTGAAATACCTTTTACTACTTCAAGTAGACTATCTTTTAAAGCATTCACCTCATATATAGTCAACTTATCATACTCTAAAGTTTCCATAAATAAAACCTTTTTATGTTCTAATAAGCTTTTTTACAGCTGTAAAGAATTTCTCTCTGTTAAATGGCTTTAAAAGCCACCCTTTAACACCAAGAGCCTTTCCTCTCTCTTTTAAATCAGGATTGCTTTCAGTGGTCAACATAATTATTGGCACATATTTGTACTCCTCTATTGACTTTATTTTCGCAACCATCTCTAAGCCGTCCATAACAGGCATATTTACATCACTGAAAATCAGATCAATATAGTTTGATTCTAGCTTGTCTAAGCCATCTTGACCATTTACTGCAACTATAGGCGTGTGTCCCGCTTCAACTGTTGCATCTGCTGCAACACTTCTGATTAAACTTGAATCATCTACTATAAGTATATTTCCCACGTAATCCCCATTTTCATATTATAAATAAATAAATAATAACGATTATAATCTAGATATTATTAAGGCTACTTAAATTATAGATATTAAACTAAATTAGTTTGGAATAATCTATGCTTATATCTTTGTATTATTTAAGAGAGTTGATTATGCAGGTTTTAATGGCTACGAATGAAACATTGATAAAATTTGATTCAACTGATAATGTTCAACAAATAATCAGATTTATAGACTCAAAATTTTTACAAAAAAAACTTTACGACTCTTCAATCATACTTCCATACTGTGATGATGATTACCATAAAAGAGTATTCTTATTAAAGTGGATTTACAATATATATAGTAAGGGAGTGCAGATAGACATCCCCTCTTTAAAAAAACTACTTGTAAAGCGTGTAAAAAAACCTATTCGTTTAGTTGGTTTTATTAATCCTGTTAATAGATTGTTTTATTTACACCTTAAGGTTATTAATTGTAACTATTTGAATATTGACATCTCTCCAGACAATTTACATCTATTCTTCGCCATTAAAAAGCACTTTACGGGTTGTGTGGTAAGCACTACATATAGTCCGTTAGCTATATCTATAAAGATAGAGACAATGGAAGATAAAATCAGAGTGCGAGAATTTATAGATAGAAGAGATATATCTAGTTTCAAAATAGAATTATTATATAACAGAGATGAGATAGAGAGTCTTATATCAGCACCCCCAAGAGAAGATGAGAATCTTTCAAAGGCGTATGAACTATTAATGATAACTTCTGATGCACCATTTCAACACATCAAAAAACAGTATAAAAGCCTAGCTAAACAGTACCATCCAGATACCGTTAAAGTTAGTAATGAGTTTCAAATTAACAGTTATACAAAAAAGTTTCAATCTATTCAGAGTGCTTATGAATTAATAAAGCTTGATAGGCTATCTACTAATATCTAATGTAGTAAGATTTATTTTACAGCTATATGAGGTATACTCTATTTTAGTAGAAAATCATAATTCATAGTTAATCTTTAATTATACTCAGATATAATATGCAAAAAAGTGGTGATAATGGAAACAGAATTAATTATTAAGTCTATTATGGGATTAATTGTAATCCTGGCACTATTAATCTTTTTGCTCTTTATAGAACCAAGTAAAGATGCCCCCAGCAAAAAAAAATCAGCTCCAAGTAAAGAGAAAATTAAAGAAGTTGAAGTTGAGATAAAAGAAGAAGCTGTTAAAGAAGAGCCTGAAGATAGTAACGCGGAAATAAAAACAGATATAAACTCTCTGCTTGATATTCTTAAGAATAAAAGGTCAAGTGCGATTAAACTAGGTGAAGCACTTGATTTAATTATAAAACATCACGGAATTGTTCATAAAAAACTTGGGATTAGATCTCATCCTGAATTTGACATCTATATGGATATCCTTTTTACAATATGCAGACACCCAAATGCGAATAAAGATTTAATAATAAATTTTGACAAAGAGCTTGAGAGATTAAATCCAGATTATAAAAAAGATATAAATGAAGCAATCACAAAAGGTTTAAACTCAAGAAGAGTTTAAGCCTCTTGTATCTCTGTCACTCTCCCCTGAACTAAATCTATGCCTCTTTTCTTTAGTTCCCCTAAAGTCTCCATATCCATAACACCGACAGCTATAAGAGAGATACCGATACTATCTGTAATAAGTCTTAGAGCGGAGAGAGATTGATTACTCTGCGTTAGGAAGTAGCTGCTCTCTCCTTTTATATATATGGGTCTTAAGTTTTGCAGGTATTGGTAGTCATTACTCTCACCAATAAACTCAAATATACCGATATCAATATTATATTTTTGAAACAGCTTCTCATATTCTCTGATATACATTGAGTCTTGATGAACGAGTCTATCGGGTAGTTCAATGATTAACTTAAACGGAAGTGTTGCTGCATTTGCACGAAGTAGCTCACTAATATCATGGTAGGTACCCTCTTCTTCTAGGTACTCGAGTGGCAGTCTAAGTGAGTAAGTAGAAGCACTAAGAACCATATCCGGAGTTTCAAATAGGGTATGCACAATATTTTTATATATTTTACTACTAAGCCCGGCTTGAATTGCCGGTGCCATAAATTGAGCGTAACTGTAAGATGTGTTTTTATCAAGAAATAGGTTAATACTAAGAGCACTATGTACAAGTTTTTTAGTTCTGTTATCTATAACCGGCCAGGATATAAAGTGGAATCTATTTTTATCTATTGCTCTGTTAATTATCAGTTTCCATGCCTCTTTTCCCATTACTTCAGGGGTGTCTTCTGCTTTTTCTAGATGGATATTATTATTATTGAACTTTGCCTGTGCAAGTGCATTATCAGCACGTGATAAGAGTTGAGAGATGGTGTTCATGTGGTTATATTTATATAAGCCTAAAGAGATATTGGTTTCACTGCTGTTAAGTTCATACTCCTCTATGCTTTGGGTGGCTTTATTATAGATATTTGTTGCCAACTCTAAAGCATCTTCGTTTGAGCAGTCCGGCAGCAGTAGTGAAAACTCTGTTCCATTCATTCTAGCGACAATACAGTTTTTAAATATTCTAGAGCCATTTCTGAATATATCTGCAATCTCAACAAAAAGTTTGTCCACATCTTTATGACCCAGCTTCTCATTTGCCTCTTTCATACCGTTAAGAGCAACTATTATATAAACACCACTTTTTGAGCTTGCATCCACTTTTAAATACTCCGGAAGTCTGTCTATTAAATATTTACGGTTTCTTAGTTGTGTATCTTTATCTATGTACTCTAACTCTTTATGTGCTTTTAGTTCCTCGTTTCCTTTATCAAACATTGCCTTAACTTTTGCAACCATATTGTTCATCCCAAGAACAACATCTTTGAACTCTTTTGTGTATGGAATGTTTCTCTGAATTATAAACTCATTTCGTATAACTGCGGCTGCTTGCTTTTGTACCTCTTTTAACGGCCTTAGGATAGCATGTATAAGAAAATTTATAATCATTAAACCAATTATGGCGATAATACCAAAAGAGATAAGAAGGTCTATCAATATTGCATAGAGCTGTTTGTATGCGTAAGTTGTATTGCTCTGTACTTTTAGTATTCCAACTTGACTCCAGCCGGCAGATACATTGGCAGACGCTATTGGTGCTTCTATGTTAATAAGGTGAAAAAACCATTCAGGGATATCCACTATCTCACTCTCTATTTTTCTCTCATAAAGAGTCTTTTTATCAACATCAATAAGAGTAATATTACGGTAGTTTCCACTATCAAAATTTGCGTTTATCATAGTTGACATCATAGATAAATCGCCATTTGCGCTTCCTAGTGAAAGGCTAAGGGAAGTCGCTGTATTCTTGGCATCATCATAAAGCCTCTCTTTAACAGCTTTGTTTGCACTTTGAAAGTTCAATATTAAAACTGTTGTCAATATTATCAGCAAAAAGAGTGATAGCATTAGAGCTATTTGTTTAAAGAGAGTCATATTTTTTTCCTTTGTATGTTTTGTTTAAGTTTATCCCATTTTTTATGAGATTTTTGCTTGTTTTTGCCTATTTTGTTTAGTATATCACCATTAAAGTTATAAATTGGAGTTAAATCTTTTCTTTTTGATGCCGGAAGTATTTTACGATTATTATTGTCTAAAATAAGCGGTTCGCTTCTTGGTGTTTTGAAGTAAGTCAGAACCATGTGGGGCTCTTTGAACTTTGAAGAGCGGACATAGGTAAAAAAGAGTTTTTTATAGTCAACACCAAGATACTTAAGTGCAAAGTATTTGCTAATGACATAATCTTCACAATCCCCTGCATCTTTACCTAAAAATTCCCATGGTGTTGCCCAGTAATCTTTTTTTTTATAGATTCTCATATCCGAGGAGTATCTAACCTCATTAAAAAAGGTATTCACTGCTCTTAGTTTTTCTATATCACTCTTATTCTCTACAGAATCTAGTGTTTGTTGAAGGAATAAGAATCTTTTTTTTGCAAATATTTTATATTTATCGGTAATTTTATTTAGTAGAGGTTTGTCAACATAAGGTTCCTGTGCATAAGTAATATTCATAATAAATAGTGATAATAACAGAAGCACTTTTAGATTAGACATAGGGTGATTATATCTAAAAATTTCTGATATTATTGCTGTCTTTTATTAAAATTTGATGTTCTCTGTTTGTTTTTTATGGTGATATTATCGGCGTATGGTTTTAAGTAGTTTGGTATTGCACGCCCCTTTAACTTCATCATGTCAGCGAGCATACTCTTAGCTATTATATTGGGAGACAAGTTTTTAATTTCGCTTAGGTATATAAAGAGTAGCTCTCCTAATCTCTGAAGTGATATTTTCCATGTAGAGTCTGTTTGAGTGTAAATCCACATGCTAAAATCATAAAAATTTTCAAATACACTCTTGTCTTGCCAAATTAGAGTAACACTCTGCTTGAAGTTCCCGCTATTATAGGTTAAATCCCAAAACCTTGAAAAGCGTTTCATAACTTGAATGTCGTTAAAGTCAAGCTCTGAGTTTTTTAAAATATCGTAAGGGGGAGAGTCGCTATATACCATACCATACTCAATATCATGGCGGTTTATATATGTACCGGATAGTTTTTTAAGTATACCTATCTGTATCTCACAGCTACTTAGAGAAACCAACTCATCAAGATTGGCTCCAAAACTCTCCAGAGACTCTCCGGGAAGTCCAACTATTAAATCAAGGTGCATGTGCGCTTGTGTCTGGGTCTCTAAAAATCTTATATTCTCTTTGATTTTATCTAGTTTTAGATCTCTGGAGATATTCTTTGCAATTTCAGGATTAAGGGTTTGTATTCCTATCTCTAACTGTAAAGCGCCATGAGGAAACCTTGCTATTTTTTCCTTTATGGAGTCTGGAAAGTGGTCTGGTATAACCTCAAAATGGGCAAAGTATGGTGCATCTTTTTCTAAAAAGAACTCTAGAAGTCTATTCGCTGTTTTCATATTAAGGTTAAATGTTCTATCTATAAACTTGAAGTTTCGAGCACCTCTGCTCCAAAGTGTTTCAAACTCTTTTAGTAGCTCTTCTAGATTAAATGCTCTAACTTTCTCATCCATCGATGAGAGGCAGAACTCACACTCAAATGGGCACCCTCTGGAAGCCTCAACGTAAATATATCTGTTTTTTATATCATCATCGGTGTAGAACTTATATGGAAGCTCTATCTCTTTTAATGAGGGCATAGCCATTTTAATGATTCTATCTTTGGGGGTGTTCTTATCTAAAATGTTACGACACAGTTCATAAAAAGCAAAATCTCCTTCACCCTGTATGATAAAGTCGGCACTATCAAGGTTTACACGAAAAGGCTGGTGAGAGACCTCCGGTCCTCCTAAAACTATTACTGTTTTAGGGGAGACTTTTTTTATTATATGGATAAGTTCGCTTACCTCTTTTGCATTCCAAATATAAACGCCTATGCCGATAATCATCGGTTGAGCAAGAAGCAGTTTTTCTGTAATAGTTTGAGTTGCGTCATTTATACTAAACTCTAATATTGTAGAAACTTCCTGCAACTCTTTCATATTTGCATAAAGGTATCTTAAAGCAAGTGAAGTGTGAGTAAACCTTGAGTTTAACGTCGTTAGGATGATTTTTTTCATAGAGGAAGTTTAACATAATTATCCTAGCTAAAAAAGGGGTAAAAGCTCAGGATAATTAAAATAATTTATAGGTGGTTTTTTATCTCTAATTATGAATAGGGGGTAAACATAATTGAGATTCCTAATTATATTAATTATAAGTAAATAGTAAGTTAATAATAAGTAAACGCTAAGTTAATAGTAAGTCAACAGTAGGTTAACAGCTGTTAATTACTAACAGTTTATGGTTAATTTTAAAATTCTAAAATATGGTTAAAATCCCTATAATAAAGCAGTTATCAGCTATCGTTTTATTAGATTGGGATATTTATTCAATGTAAAACTCGCTATAATCACTTATGTCAATACTATTAGCCACTTTTTATTTTTTTTATTTCTCAATTATTGGTGTTTATATTATATTTTTGCCAAAAGTTTTGGCGATGGTTGGTTACTCTGCCAGTGAGATAGGCATTATATTTGCTGCAGCTCCGCTAGTGCGTTTTTTAGTTCCTTTTGCTTTTATAAAAGGTCTTAAAATAAATATAATCAGTTTTAATATATCACTACTGATAATGTGTGTCAGCGCTATATCTTTATACTTCTCTTTGAATGATTTTTATAAACTGCTTCTTTCAAATGTAGGTCTTGGAGTAGGTATTAGTTTAGTGCTTCCATACATTGAGCTTATATCTCTAAAATATCTCGGTAAAGAGAGATATGGAAAGATCAGACTCTTTGGCTCAGTCGGTTTTGTCTTGGTAGCGCTTGTTTTAGTGAAATATCTCAGCTCCGCATACATAGCTTTAAACTATCTTTGTGTCTTAACATTTACAACCTCCATAACAGCTTTTATTATAGCTAGAAGGGCAGATACATTTTTAGATAAAAGTGAAGATATTAAAAATGATATAGCTATATTGAGTGATTGGAAGCTATGGGCGGGGTTGACCCTTATGCAGGTTAGTTTTGGCTCATTTTACAACTTCTTTACAATTTATGAAACCGACCATGGGGTTAGTTTGGACATGACAATATATCTGTGGAGTTTTGGGGTCTTGGTTGAGATACTTATGCTCTATTTTCAGGGCAGACTGCTTCGCAGAAATCTTCTAGTGATACTTCAAATCACTACTTTTGTAACTGCTATAAGGTGGTTTTTGCTTTTTTTATTCCCCCAAAATATAGGGATGCTTTTTTTCTCTCAAACCATACATGCTCTAAGTTTCGCACTCTTTCACTCAGCCGCAATCAGTTATCTATTTTATCTCTATAAGCACAAATCTTTAGCACAGCAGTTGTTCTCCGGGATAAGCTATGGGTTTGGAGCATTTATTGGAGTGCTAATTGCAGGGTACGTCTATGAGTTTTATCCAAAGTATCTGTTTTTAAGTTCAACTCTTATTGCACTTATTGCAACACTCTTTTTATACCTATGGGGTCAAAAATTAAAAACAAAAGATGTTTTTTGAGTAAAATCGGACTTTTTGACACCTGAGGGCGGATTACTGTCTATGTTCCATGAGGTACTGAATTTTAAATAGAGTTCTTTGAACACATTTAATGTTAACTCAAGTTGACTCGATTGTACATAATCTTGAAAATCAGTTAGTTTGGGCTGATAATATAGAGTACATGAAAATGTTGATTTATTGGCAAAGCCGACGGTATAAGCAAGGTATGAGTTTAATCTTGCATTATCCTCTGATGGGTCTAGCAGACTGTCGCTATATATTACTCCCTCATAAAATCCACCAAGTCCAATAAAACCTTTACCCTTATCTTGAGAATTAAATACTCTGTATCTCACTCCTGCACCACCCAAAACCCTGCTGTTAATTTGTCTAAAATCATCACTCTCAAGTTGGGCGAACAGTTCATATCTTAAGCTTTCATCATTGGTCAGCGAGTGTATATATCTGAGATGAGAGAAGGCTTTATTAGTATCTTCAACACCATTTGATTTTCCATACTCTCCAGAGAGTTCTCCCCATATTAGATAGCTTGAACTCTTATCATAAGCCACTCTCAGCGAAGCACTATAGTTGTCCCTGTCTGTATTACCTCTTTTAGTCTCAAGACCAGCCTCAATTTTTGTTGATAACCCAACTCTTTCGCCTAACTCCGCCGGGGCGATGGAGACCAGTGCAGAAAGATACTGAGTTGTTATAATCGCAATAAGTATGATTTTTTTCATTTTTTTCCTCTAAGATTCTTTATTGTCGGTGTGAATATTCATTTGAGGATAGGGAATTGAGATGCCTTTTTCATCAAATGTAAGTTTTACTCTCTCTAACATGTCGTAGTATGTACTCCAGAAATCATCTCTAATCATGCCGATAACAAAGATTAGCAGTGCAGCTACTATTTTACATAATCCTTGAATTATACACTAAGGGAATTTATATCTAACTTGCTGTTGATTTTTTCTACATGTATATTGATGTTCTGATAATCTGAGAGGTGCTCAGAGTCTACTTTATGCAATAAGGGTCTATATTTTAAGTAAGTTTTCCAAACTTTATGAGAGGAATCGATTTTGCCTTTTTTTATAAGTTCAAAACTAACAGCAGCATTTATAAAGCCTTTTATCAGTTTAATTTCATCACAATCTTCAAAGCGTCTGGGAAACCAGATGGCCTCTAAGCTCTCATGAGCATCATAAAATCTCTCTTCATGAAGCTGCTGTATAAATTTTTTTAGATATTTTTTATGCTCACTGTTAGTCATCGATAATCATCATATTCTTGCGCCAATAACCTCTACCGCCCTTAAGAGAGATACAGTGGTGCATAGGAAATTTTTCTTTATACTCATTTAGCCTGTTTAGTGTGGCTTTGCCGCTGTCGCAGTAAAAAACAAAAACAGTTCCCTCAGGCTCATTTTTCAACTCATGAGGATTGTACACTACAGTGTCGGCTTTTTCAATAGGAGAGAGAATAGTATCTATCAAGATGACTTTTATACCAGCCTCTTCAAGCTTTTTTTTGTTTTGCAAAAACTCTTTTTGAGTCCATTCGTTTGGAAATATCATTTTTAACCTAGTTAATATTTATATGAATTATATCTGTTTATTAAAGAATAAAAGTCATGTTTTGCTATAATCTTGATATGAAATTAGCTATTGTGAATAAACTTACTGTTGTTTGGCTTTTATTAGCAACATTTATTGGTGTGCTTCACCACCATAATGATTTGAGGACACATGTAGATTGTTCTATCTGTACGATACAGTCTAATTTAGTAGACAGTGATGTTCCGCAACTATTCACACTTGCTGAAATACAAGATACTTTTATTCAAATTTGTAAACCGCAGGAGAGTGTTTACGACTTTAACACCCATTCAACATACTTATCTCGCGCACCCCCCTATACAATCCTAAAATAAACCAAATAAAAATCAAACAAATACAAAATTTTTAGGAGAACTTTAATGATGAAAAATGTCCTAATTTTATCGATGATGGCTTCGGCAGCACTATTTGCTAATGATGAAATCGATGAACTTAAAAAACAGATTGCGCAGTTGCAACAACACTTGAATGCGATTGAACAGACACAAAAACTCAATGCTCAAAAAGAGCTAGATAATAAACTTGCAGTAGCTAACAGGAGCAGCTCTGGTTTCAACCAAAGTGCATTTTTACCGGATATGTCCTTTATTTTAGATACTTCGGCAGTTAGCAGAAATATGAAAAACAGTGATTATGAAACTTATAGCATGCCGGGATTTACAGAAGCTCCGGCGGATGGAGAAGAGCCTGAGATACCTTTTAATAAAGATAGAGGTTTTAATTTTAACTATGCGGAAGTTGCTCTTCATTCCGTAGTGGATCCATATTTTGATGCTGATGTTATTTTTCATATCCGTTCGGATGCTCTGGAGGTCGAAGAAGCTTATGTTACCACGAGAGAGTTACCTTATGGACTTCGCGTTAAAGCCGGTAAGTTCAGAAGTGGTTTCGGTCGTATAAATGCTATTCATCAACATGCATGGAACTTTACATCTCAGCCGCTGGTTTATGAGGCGTTAATCGGTGTGGAGGGCATAAACTCTGCTGGTCTGCAGATGCAATGGATTGCTCCGACGGATACCTATCTGATGGTAGGCGCTGAAGCTATGCAAAAATTAACCCCAGAGAGTCCAAATGAAGAGAATAATCTATATATCGGGTATGTAAAAAGCAGTGTTGACATCGGTGATACATCAATCCTCGGCGGCGTGAGTTTGGCTCGTAGCAAATATTTTGAGGATGAAGCAGCTTCTATAATAAACGACTCTGATATTTACGGTGCCGAGCTTACTATTAAAACTTTTTTAGATAGTTACAGCTCACTAACTCTGCAAAGTGAACTACTCTCAAGAACTCAGAAAACGGCTATAGGAGATGTAACACAAGCAGGTATGTACGGTGAGCTTGTATATAAGATAAACTCTAACTATTCAACCGGTGTTCGTTATGATTCATTATATAAAAATTTATATAATCAGCCAGATGACTTAGAGAGATATACGGCAATACTTGAATACAAACCGTTTGAGTTTTCAAAAATTCGTTTACAATTCACACGTGATAAATCAAAAGAGTTTAACGGGAAGAGAAAAGATATAAATGAGGTACTTTTAGGTATTACAATTGAAGCAGGCGCACATGGCGCACATGCGTTTTAGGAGATGTTGATATGAAAAAAACAGTAATAATTACTATGCTTTTATCGGTTGCTCTTTTTGCTAAGGTAAATGTTGCCGTAACATATAACTATTTGGGTGAGATTACCAAAGAGTTAGGAGGGGATAATGTAAAAGTAGTTGTCTTGGCGTCACCGAAATTTGACCCGCACTTTATTGTTCCTAGACCTTCACTTTTGCCAAAGATTCATAAGGCGGATATGCTTGTTTTAAACGGAGCAGGAGTTGAAATAGGCTGGCTTCCTCCTCTTTTAAAAAGAGCAAATAACTCACATGTAATATCCGGAGCCATAGGTTTTGTTGATGCAAGCCTGGTAATAGACCTGTTGGATAAGCCAATGAGTGTTTCGAGAGCTTACGGAGATGTTCATCCCGAAGGAAATCCTCACTTTAGTTTGGATCCGCATAATATTATTCCGATTGCGATGTTGATAGCAAAAAAACTTCAAGTGATTGATTCAAAAAACAGTGATAAATACCAGAGTAATCTTGATGGTTTTATATCTAAATGGAACAGCTTTTTAACACAATTTGATGCCGATATGCAAGAGTGTAAAACTAAAAAAGTGGTGCAGTACCACGAGCTTTACAGATATATCTTAGCTAGATACAAGATAGATTCAATCGGCACAATAGAGCCATTACCCGGTGTTTCTCCAAGCTCTAAGCATACAATAGAGCTAATAAACAAGATGAAAGAAAACGGTGTAAATATAATTTTGCAAGATGTTTACCATGAACGAAAAACTGCAAAGTTCATAGCATCTAAAAGTAATTCAAATGTGAGAGTAATACCTCATGATGTAGGGAGTGTAGATGGTGCAGACTCTTTAGAGAAATTATATAATATTATACAAGACAGATTATGTCACTAGTGGAAATTTTATGGCCGGCCTTTGTGCTGGCTATTATGCTTGTTTTTATCCATGCGATATTTGGACTTGAGATTATTAAAAGAGGTGTAATCTTTACAGACCTTGCCATCGGGCAGATCGCGGCTATCGGTATGGCTATAAGTGTAGCATTTTTTGCTGGGGAGCATCAAACACTCTTTACTCTGTTTTTTGCTATTTTAGCCGCTGTGATAATCGCTTATGCCTCGAAAAAGATTCAAAAAATGGAAGCCTTTATTGGGCTTTTATATGCTCTTGGAATCTCATCCATGATGTTGATATTGGCAAAAAGCAGTGAGGGGATGGAACTCTTTAACAAGTTAAGTGCGGCAGATATCCTCTTCACCCTACCGCAGGATCTTTTTGGCTCATTTATAGTTTATGCTCTAATTGCAATAGTAATGTTTTTTTTATATCCAAAGACGTCGGGGTTTATTAAAGAACTGGTCTTTTTTATATCTCTGGGTCTTACGGTGACATCGTCTGTGCAGTTAGCCGGTGTGTTAGTTGTTTTTGCCCTACTAGTAGCTCCAGCTTATGCTGCAAGTTCGCAAAACTTCACAAAGCCGCTTGTCTTTGCATGGATTTTTGGAACCATAGCTATTGTCGTGGCACTTATCGTCTCTTATCTATTTGATTTGCCAACTGGATATACAATGATTTTCAGTGTTGTTCTCTCATCTTTAATATTTGAGTTTATAATGAACTTAAAAAAGTCTCATAATTGAAATCAAGTTAAGAGATGCAGAAGAGTTTCAATGAAAAACCTCATAATGATACTTACTCATCTTAGTATCTTTACGGTTTCCCCACTCCTTCATGGAGGCATCATATAGCCTAATGTTTTTATATCCCAATACTCCGCTAAGAACAAAATAGTTAAATGATGTTTCAAGGCCGCCTGTGCAGTAGACTATTATCTCCGTACTCTTATCAAGTTTATAACCATCTTTAAATATCGATTTTAGCTTCTCTTTAGGTTTTAGGGTAAAATCACTGTTAATTGAATAGTTCCATGAGTAACTCATAGCCCCTCTAATATGACCATCACGCTTTACGGTAGGAGTAGGAGTAATTCCTAAATATTTATCACTCGGGCGTGCATCCAACATGGGCAGTTTGCCTATATGTGAACTGACATATTTCAAATCGGCAATCTTTGACTTGTCTATAGTCGCTTTGAAATCTGTTTTAGCAATATTACTTATTCTATTAGTTAGAGGAAACTCCTGTTTTTCCCAATTATTAGATCCTCCATCAAGTATTGCGACACTCTTTATGCCATGGTAGTTAAGTACCCAGTAGATATAAGTAGTTTTTAGCAGGGCTTTTGCCTTGTCAATAGGCGCATATAAGACAACTTCGCTATTTTTGTCTATTCCTAAATCGGATATCTCTTTTTCAATCTCTGCTACACCTCTAACAGATAAAAAAGTACCGTTATTAAATCTCCATGCAGCTATATCTGTATGCATAGCATTTGGAATATGCTCCTCATTGTATCTGCCTAACGCTCCTACCTCAACTACTACTAAGTTTTTGTCATTCAGGTGTTGATTAAGCCACTTTGGTGTTACTAACGGTTCTATGGCAAATAGCGAAACTGTAATAGTTAAGAGTGATATGAAAAGTCTCATTTTTATCCTTTTTTATAATTTACAAAAATAGTACTCCGAAGATACTTTTACAGAGCTAAAGAATAAAAGTTATTATTTATTCTTAAATAGAATTACTTATTATGATTTATGTTTTTTTTACGAAAGTTAGTTATTTTGCTGTGGCCAGCAGGGCTTTTTCATAGTGGTAAGAGATTCTTGAGATATGCAGGCTTACTCTTTTTAGCCACCTTACAGCTTCTAGATAATCGGTTCCCTCCTGTACGTCTATCTCTCCCCTGGCTATTTGTTTTATTATTATCTTGCGGTGAGGTTTTAGATACTTGTGGAGCGTTGCCCTGGCTCTATTAGAGTATTTAAGCATCTTGTGCCACTGTTGTGACTTCATGGCTTCTATGACCGAGTTAATTGCTAAAATTATAGTGTCACGCTCCTTTGTAAAGTGTTTGGTGTTTCTAAGTGTTATGGCGCGCTTCTCCTCCTCTTCACATCTTTCATGCAGTCTTTGCATATGGTCAAGAGTGTGAATCATTGCGACCAGTCTCTCCCACTGTGCACCGGACTCACTCTCTAATGATATTTTGTCGATGTAGGCATGAGTCTTATCAAGCTCTTTTTGCAGTTGTGACAAGTCGGCTTTTATGCCTTTTGAACTACCAAGAGTAGAGTTTATATGAGATAATAGAGAGAGTATTTCTGCGTAAATTGTGTTTTGAACAGCAGTAAGTGCTATGCTTGGCTGTTCAAGAAGCATAGTATCAAGTGCATTTGTAAATAGCGCTTTTTTTGCCGGAACCAGTCTGCTCATAAGATGAGCAAAGTTGTTTGTAAAGGGTAAAATAATTATAAGCCCCAGTAGGTTAAATGTAGTATGAAAAGCGACGAGGGATATCTCTGCATTGCTAGTAAGTGCAGAGGGAAAAAAACTCTCAACTACCATGGTAAAAGGGGAAATCAGAAAAAATGCACCGATGGCAGTCATAATATTATATATTACATGTGAAAAACCGGTGCGTCTAGCTTCCATTGATTGACCAATAGTAGCAAGTGCCGCTGTAATTGTAGTACCAACATCCATTCCGATTACCAGAGCAGCCGCCTGTTCAAAGTTTATTGCTCCGGCAAAAAGAGCGGTAAGTGCCGTTGCTACACCGGCACTTGATGATTGGGTTATAGCTGTGAAGATTACCCCTATAGCAACTAGTTGCAGTCGACCTGTAAATGAGTCTGCCGGGAGATTTTTTGGAGTTATAATATCTGTAAAACCGCTCATCCCCTGCTGCATCATTGCAATACCGATAAAAATCAGTGAAAAACCTGCCAGAGCGTATCCAAAAGTTGCTAGGCGATTTGTTGCTAAAAGGCGTAGCAGTACCCCCACAAGAACAAAAAGCATCATGATGTTGCCAAGTTTCAGTTTGAAACCCAGCAGAACGACAATCCATCCTGTTACTGTTGTTCCTATATTGGCTCCAAAAATAATGCCCAGTGATGCAGAGAAACCGATTAATCCGGCTCCGACAAAACCGACAGCAGCAACGGTGGTAACACTTGAAGATTGCAAAAGGGCGGTAGTCAAAGAGCCGGTAACGGCACCGCTTAATGGGGAGTTTGTAAAGCGCATCAGTGCAGAGCGCATCGCATCACCAGCTAATATTCTCAAACCGTCTGTCATTATATTAATACCAAGTAAAAAGAGTCCTAAGCCTCCAAGAGATTGAAGAATAGGCTCAATGTTTTCTAGTAGGTTCATAGTATTGAGTATAGCACATAGCATTTTAAAACTTTTTGTAAATTGTAAAAGTTGGGTACAATATTAGAATGGAGATTCAAACACCGCCTAGATTTATTGCTGACTGTCATCTTGGAAAGCTTGCTAAGTATTTAAGGGTAATGGGATTCGATACCTTGTACTTTAATACCATAGATGATAATGAGCTTATAGAGCTTGCAAGTAGTGAGGGTCGTACTATTTTAACACGGGATAGAGCTCTTCATGAGAGAGAGAAAGCTCCGACTTTTTATCTCGAAGCAGTTGATAATTTGGAGCAGTTAAAGGCACTTCAAGAGCATTTTTTAATAAAAAGCCATAATCTTGCCGCTCGTTGTATCATATGTAATGCTAAGTTGCAAAGTATTGAAAAGAATAGGGTTGAAGATAAAATCCCACACAAAGTAAAACTCTATTTTTCAGAGTTTGAGATCTGCCCTATATGTAATCGTATTTATTGGCATGGTGATCACTATAAGCGTATGATGAATACCATTGATACAATATAAAATTATAATAATTTAAGCAATAGTAAACTATGATTAAGCATATGAGATAAAGGATTTGTATTATGGATAAGAAAAAAGTAAAAAAAATTGTAAGAAAAGAGTTAAAGGCAGCACTGAAAAAAGAGCTTAGACAAGATGTTAAAAAGGATATAAAAAGTTATAAGAAAAAAGAGAAGGAAGAGAAGTCATCTAAGAAAAAGAAATAGTGCGAAAATAGAGTTACATTCTTGCGACAATAATAAACTCTCAGGGGTATCTGATGTTCTACACTCAAAGTGTTGATGAAACTTTACAAGACTTAGAATGCACGGTTGATGGTCTATCGTCGGCAGAGGCTAAAGAGCGTAGTGAGCACTATGGAAGAAACTCTCTGCCCGAAGCTAAAAAAAACACCCCTCTTCAAATATTTATAGAGCAGTTTAAAAGCCCTATTATCTATATCCTTATTATTGCTACCATTGTCTCTTTTGCCATAAAAGAGTATACAGATGCTCAGTTTATTTTGGCAGTTCTGTTTATAAACGCTTTTATAGGTACATATCAAGAGTATACGGCAGGTATGAAAGCCGACGCTCTTAAAAAAGTGCTAAAGACCTATGTCAGTGTATTAAGAGATGGACAAAAAGTAGAAATTCTCAATGAAGATGTCACAGTTGGGGATGTAGTCTTTTTTGAATCAGGTGTTAAAGTTCCGGCTGATATACGCCTGATAGAGATGAATGATTTGCAGATAGATGAGTCACTTCTTACAGGAGAGTCTATAGACGTGCAAAAAGATGCTGCTTATATATCAGGTGATATAGATGAACCTGTCGGCGATAGAAAAAATATGCTTTATGCCGGTTCATTGGTAACTAAAGGGCGTGCAACCGGTGTAGTTACAGCTATTGGTTCTCAAACTGAGGTTGGTAAAATCGCTTCGCTTATTGCCTCTGCAGAGACAGCTAAACCACCATTAATACTCCGTATGGAAAAATTCTCATTGAATATTGCCAAGATTATTGCTATATTTGTTACTCTTATCATTGTGGTAGGTGTATATCAGGAGTCTCCATTAAAAGAGATATTTTTTCTTTCAGTTGCTTTAGCTGTCTCTGCCATTCCAGAAGGACTTCCGGTAGCTATTACCGTAGTACTTAGTGTTGCCAGTGGTGTTATGAGCAAGAGAAATGTTATTGTCCGCAAACTCTCAGCCATTGAAGGGCTTGGTTCTTGTACTCTTATCGCCAGTGATAAAACAGGGACAATGACACAAAATCGTCTAAGTGTTGAGCACTTTGTAACTCCTGAACAGATATACAGTTCGAACGAGTCTGTTGATAAACATGTACTGCTTTGTGCGATTTTATGTAATGAGTCAACTTTCCAGAAAGAAGATGATGAGTACATCTTTGTAGGTGATCAAGTTGATGTTGCTTTGAGCAGATATGCACTTGGCATTGATGAATCACTGCTTGGAATGCAAAAAGATTTAACCCCAATAGATGAGATGCCGTATGAACCTGTAAACCAGTTCTCAGGAATGAGTTATAAGCTTGACTCTAAGAAGGTACATTTTATAAAAGGCTCTCCGGAGGTAATACTTAGCAAATGTGAGTTGGAGAGTGATACTAAACCTATCTTGGAGCAGGTTGATGAATGGGCAGGTAAAGGCTTCAGAAACATAGCCTTGGCATATAAGGTGAGTGACGAAGATGAGTTGGCGGCAGATGCTTATATCTACCTTGGATTTGCCGCTATTATAGACCCTCTTCGTGAAGGAGTTGTTGAGGCTATAAGCACAGCGGAGAGAGCTGGTGTTGAGGTAGTGATGGTAACCGGTGACCATCCAAATACAGCATTTTTTATTGCCAGAGAGTTAGGTATAGCTATCAGCAAAGATGAAGTAATCGGTGGGCTAGAGGTCTCTCACTGGCAGGAGAGGGGCGCACCAAAAGATGAAATAGCCAATAAACGGGTCTTTGCAAGAGTCTCTCCTGAGCAAAAACAGCTCATAGTTAAAACATTTCAGGAGCTTGGTCATTTTGTAGCAGTTACGGGTGATGGTGTAAATGATGCACCGGCACTAAAACATGCAAATATCGGTATCTCTATGGGAAAAAGCGGGACTGATGTTGCACGTGAGTCCAGTGACCTTATTTTGACTGACGATTATTTCGGTTCGATTGTTAATGGCATAGAGGAGGGCAGAGTAGCTTATGACAATATTCGCAAGGTGATTCATCTGCTGATATCTACCGGCTTTGCCGAGATAGTCTTGGTTATGTTATCTATGCTTTTTTTCATTCCTATTCCTCTACTGCCGGTACAACTTCTGTGGCTTAATCTGGTCACTAACGGTATCCAGCATGTAGCTCTTGGGTTTGAAAAAGCTGAACCGGGGGTGCTTAAACGAAAAGCGCGCGACCCAAAAGAGGCTATATTTAACAAGATTATGATTAGCAGGCTTGTTGTTGGCGGCCTATATATGGGTATCTCCGCCTTTGCTCTTTTTTACACTCTTCTTCAGTTTGGCTATGCTGAGGATATGGCAAGAAACATAACTCTGCTTTTAATGGTTTTGTTTGAGAATGTACATGTATTTAATTCTCGCACAGAAAATCACTCTATTTTTAAGGTTGACTATGCTAAAAACAAGTTTTTGTGGATGTCCGTCATAGTTGCACAGCTTATACATGTAGCATCAATGTATACTCCGTTTATGCAGTCAGTGCTAGATGTTCAGCCGGTTAGTTTAAAGATGTGGACAACACTGCTGTTAATTGCTTTAACACTTATGGTTGTAATGGAGTTGGAGAAGTTTTTTAGAGCTAAGTTTAAGTTATAAAGTTTTTTAGTTATTAACTATTTTTAATAAACATTCAGATACCATTTTGAATAATTTATAACTAAGGTTGGTATATGAGATTATTTAAGATGTTTTTATTTGGTTTACTGTTTAGTTTTTCTTCATTATTTGCTTCATCTTTTCCCGCCGGCAGCAAATGTTTAGAGATAGGTGATAGTATTTTAGATGATTATGGGATAGGTGAGGGGTTTGGATATTATATACATTATACAGGGCGTAGTTCTTTATCTTCAGTTGATGCTACCTCTGGACAAGAAGCTTTAAGTATATGTGGGATTAGCTATGGTACAGCTCTTATTGTCTCTCCCTCTAATAATGTGTTCTTTCGTCATTACAACCCTAATTACCCTGGTCAATATTGGAAAGCTACTCCTGTTTATACTATTGGAAAGCCGATTCCTCAATGTTCTGCTACAAACACTTCATTTCCTTCTATAGCAAGCAACGAACAAATACTTTTTCAATGGCAGGAACCTGATAATTATACATCTACATGTATTCAAAACAGTGGAGTAGTACAAGAGAGAAGGCAAAATTGTACAGCCGAGTACAGATGTGTTAAATCTGATATTCCTACTCCGGATAAAAAATGTAGAAATATACCAATAAGCTCATTTGTATCCCCAACTGATGCTGTTTTTCACGAAGATATAGCTCTTGTTGGCAGTGATGTTCATCTGCATTACACAAGCAGTATTGGTAAAAATGAGACTATAGCTTCAGGATGGAGTTTAAATATACATAATACTTTAGAAGATAATTACCTCTATTTAGGTGATGGTTCTATTCTAAATATAGGCTCTAAAAGCTCTGTAGTTGACGGTATTACAACTATCACTAACGGTGAATATAGTTACGTATTTGATGCTAATAACTCTCATATATCTACAAATAACACTTTCACTAAACAGAGGCTCTATAGCTTTGAATATGATACAGACAAAAGACTTGTCTCAATTACAGATGAATTTAACAATATAACTACACTTCAACGAGATATTAATGGTACAGTTACTTCTATCACAGCGCCAAATGGGCAAGTTAATTATATTCATATAGATGATAATGATGACTTAGTTAATGTAACTTATGAAGATGATTCCAAGTACATCTTTGTGTACGAGAATCATTTGATGACAAGCGAAAAAGAACCAAACTCCAATGAGTTTTTACATCTCTTTGATACAGATGGTAAAATTACAAGTGTTGTAGATGCCGAGCAGGGTGTATGGGGTTTTGCTAAAAATACAACTGATGAGTATGATGAGACGGTTGTAAACAAAGCTGCAGGAGATACAATTACCTATAAAGATTATTTCTTACATAATGACTCTCTGCTTACTCAGACAATTACACCAAGTGGAGATATATTCAGCAGAATAACCAATATAAATGGATTAAACAGTAATTCTGATAAGTGTGGAGTTAAAACAGACATAGAGTACCAAACTCAAATAGACCCGCTCACAAAGAAGAGAGAGCCAAAAACTATTAAAGTAACAACACCAAGTGGCTTGAGCAAAACTACAGAGTATTCTTTAAACAATACATATAATGGAGATAAACTTGTAAAAAGAGAGACAAGTACAAATATTAATGGAGCTATCACTCTACAAACTAGAGACTTTAATTTGTCAACAGCTATCATAACATCTCCAGAGACAAGGGTAAACAGTGTCGAATATGATGAAGAGACACAACTGCCTGTTAAGTTGCAAATAGCAGACCTGGAACCAATCGAATATGAATACAATGAACAAGGCAAAGTTACTGAAGTTGAACAAGCTGATAGAAAAGTAGAGTTTACTTATGACAGTAGAGGTAATTTGGCGAAGGAGATAAACCTTCAAGGAAGAACTACAACAAGCTACAAATATGACAAAAAAGATAGAGTAACAGAAATCGTCTATCCTGATGGACATAGTGTTGAGTTCTCTTATGATAAAAACGGAAACAGAACTCAATTAACTACCCCAACACCAACAGATTACTTGTTTGAGTATAACGGCGTAAATAAAAGAACTTCGATGACTTCGCCTCTTGGGTATAAAACTCTGTACATGTATGATAAACAGAGAAGAGTTACCAATATAACAAGAGCATCTGGAAAAAGCATACTAAACACTTATGAAGCAGGAGAACTAAAAAGCACGGCAACACCTGAAGGAGTAACAAACTACACTTATGATTGTGGTTCTAAAGTATCTTCAATTACTAATAACCAAGAGACTATCTCTTATACTTATGATGGAGACCTGCTAACAGGCATAACAACAAGTGGCGTACTTAACCAAGGCATACAAACTGGTTACAACAGTGACTTTAAAACGGCAACTCTAAACTATGCTAACGGCACTGCAAACTATGACTATGATAAAGATGGTCTATTAGTACAGAGTTCCGGTTTTACTATAACAAGAGACCCAATAAACGGACAGGCTATTAAGATATCTGATGGCACTCTAGAGCTGAAACAGAAGTATAATAAATTTGGAGAGATTAAATCTCAAAAGAGTAAAAACTTTATACTCAAATTAAAAAGAAAAAAAGCCCATATAGTAAATAAAACAGAAACTATAATAAAGCATGTTCACAATGAAGAAAGAGCTGAAGAACATGGTAAAAGAGAGAAAAAGCATAAACAAAGAGCTGAAAAACATGAAAAAAGAGAAAGAAAGCAAAAAGTTACCAGCAAGTATAGATATAAATATGATAGTAGAGACAGACTTGTAAGTGTTAAAAAAGGTAAAAAAGTTGTAGAGAACTACACGTATGATGCTAATGGTAATAGGGTAGAAGCTACAGTCTATGGAGTAACAACTCAAGCTAGCTACACTCTAGATGATAGTTTAGAAGTATATGGTAACAATACATACAGATATGATGCAGATGGTTACTTAGTAGAGAAAACAACTCCCCAAGAAAGCACATCATACACATACAACACTTTAGGAGCATTAACATCTGTAACAACTCCAACTAAAACTATAACTTACCACCTAAATGCACTAAACCAAAGAGTAGCTAAAGAGGTAGATGGAGTAATCACAGAAAAATACCTTTGGGCAAATCTTACAACTCTACTGGCTGTATATGATGGCAATGATAACTTAGTTCAAAGGTTTGAATACGCAGATAGCACAATGCCGATAAGTATGACTCAAAACAACCAAAAATACTACCTGCACTATGACCAAGTAGGAACACTAAGAGCAGTAAGTGATGTAAACCATAACATCGTAAAAGAAATAACTTATGATACATTTGGTAATATACTAAACGATACAAACGAAGAGTTTAAAGTACCATTTGGCTTTGCGGGTGGACTGCACGATAGAGATACAGGCTTAGTTCACTTTGGTTACAGAGAGTATGACCCATTTACAGGGAAGTGGAGTGCTAAAGACCCAATAGGCTTTAACGGTGGAGACAGTAATCTTTATGGGTATGTTCTTGGGAATCCGGTTGAGTTTGTGGATTCTGAGGGGCTTTTTAAATTTGGGATTAGACCTCTTGCAGGGCTTCCTTTTGAGTTTGGTCCCTTTTATCATGAAAATGGTTTCTTTGAGAACGGTGGGAATGTTGGATATTTCCCGACAGGCATTGGAGGCGATGATAAAAATGAATTACCAAACTATAAAATACTTCCAACACATTATAATGATAATATTATGATGGATGCACTCAATAATTTATTAAATAGTGGAAGATGGTTACCAGATAGTGTGAATTGCAAAAACAGGAAACATGATATGTCATGTGACTATGATTTACCATCACATAATTGCCAAGATTTTGCTGGTGCACTTAGACAAGAATATCGTAGATTGGGTGGTACAACAAGGTGAAAAAGAAATTTATATTCATCCTTTTAGTTAATTTAATACCATATCTAATTTTACTTTTAACACTATTATCTGCATATTCAGATAAGTTCAATCAGGTAGGAACAATTTTAAGCACTATATCTATCATAATTTTTATTATTATTTTTATATTCAACATTTACTATATTCCTAAAATTATTATAGCAAGAATGCCGAAATTATTATTGCTTAAATCAAGAGTAATTGGGATATCAATATCCATAGGACTAAATATAATATTATTCATGTCTGTTGGATATACGCATGCTTATATTGATTATTATGTTTTGAGATAATATTAAGTTATTTTATTAGAACTAAGGTTATAGTTGGATATGAAATAAACTCTAATGGAGTAAGTTTAGAGATTTTGACAACACTGCTGTTAATTGCTTTAACTCTTATGGTAGTAATGGAGTTCGAGAAGTTTTTTAGAGCTAAGTTTAAGTTATAAAGCTTGTTGTAAAAGAAGTAACTTATGATAAATTTGATAGTATGCTAACAGAGACACAAACCTGGTTCACTTTGGTTATAGAGAGTATGACCCATTTACAGGGAAGTGGAGTGCTAAAGATCCAATAGGCTTTAGTGGTGGAGATAGTAATCTTTATGGGTATGTTCTTGGGAATCCGGTTGAGTTTGTTGATCCTGAGGGGTTAACACCGTTTACAATAGTTGGCGGAACCATTACTGGTGGTATAGCAGGTGGTTTTATTGGCGGTATTGGAGCTTATTATAATGGTAGTGATATAGGTGATGGAATAATAATGGGTATGATAAGTGGTGCTGGAGCTGGTTTTTTTGCAGGTGTTGGGAATATGGCTGCTGCATCAGCAGTTTGGGATTTTGTTGCATTTGGATTTGATGCATCAATGAATGCAGCTAATGTTATAGGTGCATTAAATAATAGTTGTGAAAAAAAAATAATATGACATTATCATCAATTAGAAATACTAAAAATATTTTAAGTCTCTTAAGTTCATTATTTATGATAGTAATGATAGTTTTACGTCCAAAAGAAGTAAATTTGAGTATTGATGAAATTTTGATAGTTGTATTATTACCATTGGGAGTTTCTGATATTATGTGGAATAGATGGTTATATGATGGATTAATGGATGATAAAGATGCTTTGTATAAAAAAATAAATTTTTCTTTTAAATCATTTCAGGTATTTGCATTAGTTCTTGTCATTTTATGGATTATTACGGTAATTGATATGATGTATACATATTTTATTTTAGGAATTTATCCAAATTTATAAATAAATTTTTGTTTCAATTATTTTGAGTAAGAACTTTAAGAACAGTTTTATTTATATTTGGATTGTACGAGGAAGGAATCAAAGAAGTTTTTATTTATATTATTGGCTCAATTATGATGTTGTCTTCGGGAATGATATGGAATAGAAACTTATATAATAAAATGCAGAAAGAAAAAGCATTTAAAATGAGTTTTTATACTTTTAACAGAGTGACCCTAATTTTTCCATTAGTTATGTTTTTTGCCGTTCTAGGTTTGTTGTTTCGACAATGGCTATCGTGTTTCAATGAGTTAGTTTAATTTTTGAAACTGTGTCTTGACTTTCAGTGGCATTGTATATTAAACCAGCTGGTTTGATATAAGATGTCCAACATCATAAAAGTCTATATAAGTAAACAAATTTGATTACTAATAGTTGACAAATCTAATTTATGTAGATACAATACTAAAAGTAAGTAAATTTAATTACTAAAGGGTTTATCCATGAGCACTCCATTCCCTTATGAGAAACTGGCAATCGGCGCAAACTTTTACGGAAGAGATGATGAAAAAGAGGAAATTTGCAAATATGCTAAACACTCAAATAATCTAGTTATTTACTCAAAGAGACGTATGGGTAAAAGCTCTCTAATAAAAGAGGCATTTAATAACAGTGAATACCTCTTTATATATTGCGATATATTTGACATAACCTCTGCTGAAGATTTCGGGTCAATTCTGCTAAAAAGTTTATCTAACTCAATTAAAGGCGATATCAGAACAGTTGCTAAGATGCTTGGTTCAATGTTTAAAAGAGCTATTCCCGAGTTTACGGTTGATCCCAACACTGCTAAGATGAGTATAAAGCCATCCGTAAAAGCTTTAGATTTTGACGATATGCTCCAAGATTTTTTCAACACTATATATAAGTTGTCTGAAAAACAAAAAGTTGTTGTGGCGATAGATGAGTTTCAGCAAGTATCAACTATAAGCGGTATCAAAATAGATGCTAAGCTTAGAAAGTATATGCAAGAGAGTAAGAACATCTCATATATTTTTCTTGGTTCTAAAAGACATATGCTAAGCAGGTTGTTTGAACATAGTGCTCCCCTATTTGAAATGGCATCATCTATGCAGCTAAAACCACTAAAAATAGATGATGTATATGACTACACAGCTAAGCATCTGAAAATTGAACGTGAACAGGTAGAGTACTTTTACAATAGGGCTGATGGAGAGACAAAATTAATGCAACATATTTGTCATATACTATATCTGAGCCATAAGAAAAAGCAAATCACTAATGAACAGATAGATGATGCTATTGGGGAGATATTAAACGCAAAGTCTTCCGGCTACAGAGTTATTTTTGATTCCTTCTCCCAATATCAGAAAAAAGCATTTAAAATTATTTCCAGATATAATAAAAACATATATTCCGAAGAAGTTTTAAGTGAATATAAGATATCTAAAGGGACTATGAGAAGCTCATTAAAACAACTCTATAAAAGAGAGATTATAGATATAGACGATGATAGAATGTTTATACCTGACAGAGCTTTAGAGCTTTGGGGCAAAACACTGCAATAATATATTTTATTTTTGCTCTTTCAGAGCTTTCTCAATTGCCATTGGAAGAGTAATGTCAACCTTGTCACAATCATCTTCTAAGCAGCACTCACACGCTGTTCCGGCTTCTGTTTCGTCCATTATAGCTTCTAAATTGTCACCATGTTTTTTAACAGCCTCTTTAATAGCGTCAAAATTTACATCGTTACACTCACATACTAACATATTTTTTTCCTTTTTTTAACAGTAATCCTGCAGGATTGTAACTCTCTTGAGCTTAAATAAAAATTATTGCTTTTTATATCTGTAATATATATGCAATTATATTTCTGATTTTTTTTCTAATGCACTGACAAGCTTGTGCATCTCGTAGAGCGAGTCAGGATTGAGAGAGATGGAGTCTATTTTGTTTTTTACCAAGAACTCTGTTATTTCAGGGTAGTCCGAGGGTGCTTGCCCGCAGATGCCTATATATTTGCTTTTTTCTTTACATGCCTCAATAGCTATTTTCAACATTCTTTTTACAGCTTCACTCCTCTCGTCAAATATGTGAGCAATCTTTGCACTTTCGCGGTCAACGCCAAGAGTCAGTTGTGTTAAGTCGTTTGAACCGATGGAGTAGCCGTCAAATATCTCTAAAAACTTCTCTGCTAAGATTACATTGGCAGGTATCTCACACATGGCATAAACCTCAAGAGAGTTTTTACCCTGAATAAGCCCCTGTTCTTTCATAATCTCTATAACTTTTTTGCCTTCTTGTGGGGTACGGACAAAGGGGAGCATGATTTTTATATTTGTCAGTCCCATATCATCACGCAGCTGTTTTAGTGCTTCACACTCCCACTTGAAAGCCTCTTTATAACTCTCATCGCAGTATCGGCTTGCACCCCTAAAACCTATCATAGGGTTCTCTTCATAAGCTTCATATTCAAGACCGCCTGGCATATTTCGGTACTCACTGCTCTTAAAGTCACTGGTTCGTATAATTACGGGCTTAGGGTAAAATGCGGCAGCAATCATGCCGACACCCTCGCTTAGTTTTTGCACAAAGAACTTTTTTGAATCACTGTATGGGGTCATAAAGGAGCGTATTTTGTCTTCATCTTTAACTTTTTTGCCTTTGTACATCTCTACAAGTGCCATTGGATGAGCATCAATAGAGTTGTTGATAATAAACTCCATACGAGCCAGTCCAACACCGTCATTTGGCATTTTGGCAAAGTTAAAAGCTTCAGCAGGATTAGCTACGTTCATATATAGTTTTGTCTTAGTAGGTGTCAGTTCACTCATATCTAGTGTTTGAACATCAAACGCTAGTTTGCCATTGTAAATGTACCCCTCGTCACCCTGAGCACAGCTTACAGTTACAGTAACACCGTCGTTTAGTATATCAGTTGCGTTGGTACATCCGACTACGGCAGGTACACCGATTTCACGGGCAACAATAGCCGCATGACATGTGCGACTACCGCGGTTTGTCACAACTGCCGAGGCTTTTTTCATAATCGGCTCCCAGTCAGGGTTGGTTGTGTCTGCAACTAAGATATCTCCATTTTTAAAGTTTGAAAACTCAGAGGTCTCTTTTATTGTTTTAACTACCCCAACACCAATCTTGTCACCTACTGCCCGCCCAGATGTTAAGATTTTAGCATCATCTGTAAGTTTGAGTGAATATTTTTGAGCACTCATATTTTTGCTAAGCCTGCTTTGAACAGTTTCAGGTCTTGCCTGAACTATGTAGAACTTGCCATCGTAACCATCTTTAGCCCATTCAATATCCATAGGTCGCTTGTAGTGCTCCTCAATGATTAGTGCCTGTTTTGCCAGAAGTAACACTTCTCTGTCATCTATAGAAAAATTTCCTTGCTCTTTCTCGCTGGTGTCAAAATTTATGGTCTTAGTTGTGTCTGCGCTATATAACATCTTCTCTTTTTTACTACCCAAAGAGCGTTTTAAGATAGTTTCTATTCCCATTTTCAGGGTTGGTTTAAAAACAAAAAACTCATCTGCATTTACTCTGCCGCTCACCACATTCTCGCCTAAACCCCATATTGAGTTAATCAGTATTAGATTGTCAGAACCGCTTTCTGTATCTATGGTAAACATAATCCCGCTCGAAGCGAGGTCGCTGCGCACCATTTTTTGAACTCCCACCGAGAGGGCAACTTTGAAGTGGTTAAAACCGCGACTTGCACGATAACTTATAGCGCGGTCGGTAAATAGTGAAGCAAAGCAGTGTAAAGCAGTTTTGAGCAGTGCTTCTTGATTGTCAATGTTTAAAAAGGTCTCCTGCTGTCCGGCAAAACTTGCATCGGGCAGATCTTCTGCCGTTCCTGAAGAGCGTACCGCTACATCTACTGCCTCGCTCTCATACTCCAAAGATAGAGTTTTATATGCGCTACACAGTTCATTCTCGAGCTGTTTTGGCAGGTATGAGTTAAGAATAAGGCTGCGAACAGCCGCTCCGCACTTTTGAAGATTGTCGGTATCTGCAATATTCAGCTCTTGAAGTATCTCTTTTATTTTCTCTTTTATGTTGTTCTCTTCTAAAAGTAACCAGTACGCATCGCTTGTTGTCGCAAAACCGTTAGGAATATTTACACCTTTTGGGGTCAGATTTTGGTACATCTCTCCTAGAGAAGCATTTTTGCCGCCGACTGTTGGAATATCACTGATGTTAAGATCATTGAAGAAGCGAATATAGTCCATAAAATATCCTTCAATACAAGAGTTATTTTGTATATCTTAGCATAAAGTTTATGACTTTAGGCTACAATCCCGTATGTCAAAGAAAAATAAGAAAAATTCTAAAATAAATCAAAAAATAAGAAAATATTTTGATGGTGATCCTTTTGATGTTGGAGTTGCCAGAGTAAGCTCTGAAACCCTTAGCGAGCTTTTTGCAACTCTGGGCATATATGATATTGTTCATGAGAAAGATCTGCTTTTAAAAACAGTAAGAATGTTGTGGAGTGAAGCAGATGCCGGTTTTCGTTCAGATATTTTAAACTTTTTTGCCTCAGACGGCGAGATTTACAAATCAAACACTCCAAAAGAGTTAAATCTAGATAGAGAAGAAAAAATAGATGCTCTTATAGATGAGTTAGAAGTTAGTAGTGAGGAGGCAGTTCTTCTTCGTGAAGCATTTCAGGACATAAGAAGCAAAAAAATCACAATAGAGAAGATGGAGTCCAAGCTTCGCCACATTAGATATGAGTCGAAAAAAGAGAGGCTTCAAAAGAGGCTTGACGGTCTCTTTGATATCGATGACTCTCTAGAGTTCAACGCCTCTTTTCACTATGTTCTTTATAGAGAGAGTTTTCATAAGATATTGACACTAAATACCAAAGTATATAGTTACGAACATCTGCAAAACGAAGATGAAGAGCTGTTGATAAAAGAGATTGAACAAGAGAAAGAGCGGGTAATCGCCAAGAGGCAAAAAGGCATAGATGGTTTCATAAAAAACTTAGCAGACCCTCACCCATACCTGACTCAAAAAGAGATAGCAACAGCACTTCGCGCTTCTCCACCAAAAACAAAAGTCTCGTACCCTCTTATAAAAGAGAGTCTCCTCTTGGGAATTATCTCAAAGAGGCTTGGTCCGGTAGAGCTAGAGCTTCATGACGAGGAACTTTTAATTCGACTGAAGCAGAGTTTTAAACTTCCGTATGTTCAGAGAGTACAGGCTTATACCTTGGAACTTCATATAGAACTAAATTCACTCTTACATGATGTCTGGGAAGCGAATGAACTTGACTTTAGTGAAGTTATAGCGGAGGCTAAAGGGGAGCATGAGGAGCGATTTTTAAGTGACTTGGAGGGTGTTGTAGAGGAGTGTGGCGGTTATGCTACTCTGCTGCATCTGAGCGATGAGGCTTTACATGTAAAAGTGTATGAGGTCTTACTGGATTTATTACCGTTTTCTTTAACGATATCACCAAAGATTATACGAAAAACAGTTAAGCGTTTTGTTCACAATACACATGATGAGATAGTTAAAAAGCAGAGATATGAACTCTTGGCTAGAACAATAAGAGATTTTAAAAACCTTTTTCCAATGGCTAGAAATATGAGAAGAAAATTGACTCTTCACATAGGTCCTACTAACAGCGGAAAGACCTATCAGGCAATGGAAAAACTTGAAAAAGCCGATACCGGATACTATCTGGCACCACTTAGACTTTTGGCTCTGGAGGGGTACGAAGGATTGAAGGAGAGTGGGGTTACATCTTCTCTTATAACCGGTGAAGAGCAGATTATTGATGATGAGGCTACTCATATTAGCTCAACTATTGAGATGCTAAACTTTGAAGTTGATGTAGATGTGTGTGTGATTGATGAGGTTCAGATGCTCGATGACCGTGATCGCGGCTGGGCATGGGCAAATGCCATTATTGGCGCACCGGCTCATGAGGTTATTATGACGGGCTCACCAAACTCCAAAGAGGCAATTATTGCACTTGCCAAATATCTTGGTGAAGAGTTGGAGATTGTCGAGTTTAAGAGAAAAAACAAACTGACTATTATAGAGGCACCGCTTAGAGTGGAAGATGTAAGAGAGAGTACAGCGATTATTGCTTTTAGCAGAAAAGATGTCTTAAAACTAAAGCAGAATTTTTCCAGATTCTTTAGTATTAGTGTTGTTTACGGCAATCTCTCTCCAGAAGTCAGACGTGAAGAGGCTAGAAGATTTAGAGCAGGAGAGACACAGGTTCTTATTGCCACAGACGCAATAGCTATGGGTATGAACCTGCCGATTAAAACAATACTCTTTTCCAAAGCCGAGAAGTTTGACGGGGTCACTACAAGAAATTTATTGCCAGGCGAGATTCATCAGATTTCAGGTCGTGCCGGTCGTTATGGTCTGCATGAAGAGGGCTTTGTGGGAGCTTTAAGTTCAGATGTTCTGGGCATAGTTAAGAAGAACTTTCCTAAAGATGCAAAAGATATAAATATACCTTTTAAAGTCATGGCAAACTTAGAGCATATAAAGCTTGTGGGAAGTATATTAGAAGAGAAATCACTCTCTGAGATTTTAAAGTTTTTTGTAAAAAATATGGAGTTTGACGGTCCGTTTGTAGCAACAAATCTAGATGACATGTTAGAAGCAGCTATCTTGGTTGATAATTATGATTTAGATATTGCGACAAAGTATCATCTTGCCTGTGCACCATTAACTCTCAAGTCTCCATACATTGTAGCGGCATATGAGAGCTACTTAACGGCACTTGAGAAGAAGATGCCTATTACATACACAATGCCGACTCTTTCAGGGAGTTATGCGCAAACAACTGATGAGCTATTGCGCGGGGAAGATATGGTAAAAGAGATCTCACTATATCTGTGGCTCAGTTATAGGTTTGATGAGTATTTTGTTGACGCAAACAGAGCGCGTACCTCAAGAGGAGTTTTAAACAAGTTTATAGAGGAGTCGCTGCAACAGAGTCAACTAGCATCAAGATGCAGGTTGTGCCATGTTCCTTTAACCGTCAATTCACAATATAGTATATGTCAATCTTGTTTTAAAAAACACTATACAACAAGGGGTGCTAGAGGATATAGAAAGAGCTAGAGTCACATTGAGTATAAAATGTGTTCTATAGCCTCTAAAAGTTCTGCATTGTCTGCTCTGTTTGTCTGCGCATAAGCAAGTGCGGCTCCAGCTCCAACGCCCTCTTTTACTTCCCCGTTGTCATACTTGTGCAGTACAGGTATAGTCGCATCTTTAAATGAAAAACTTGTATGAACCGCATGAGGTTTAAAGCTAAGCAGTGAGAGGATGTGAGCTATATCGGAGTTTGTGTCATTTGCTACCCAAGAGGTAGTTGCGAGAGTGATATTTTCACTTTTTACTCTCATAAGAACATCTTCTCTTAAAGCATCTGCTACAAGAAGACAAGCAGCCATCTGCGTTCCTCCTGCCAAGACGACATGAAACCTTCTTGAAGCTTCCATCAAAAAGCCGGCATTGAAAATAAGCATATTATCACTGACAAGAGAGAGCTTTTCAAATCTGCTCATATTACCATCTATAAGAGAGAGAGCTTTTTTAATTGTCTCATCTTTGATGTTAGTCGGTGCGTTTGAGAAACTTGAAGAGAAGTCGGATTTACAATCATAGCCAAGAGCCAGAGCAGTTGTTGTTGCAGTGGTAGTTCCGCTTGGAACACACTCTGAGAGTATCATATAGTTTCCTTTTAACTCATACTCTCTTCCGGCTTTCATACCTTTTTCAAACACAGCTCTTGCATCAATATTTGCACCTGAAGCAATAGACTCAGAGATCCCAATGTCAAAGTCGTGTACGGTTGAGTGCTGTGGTCTCCCTTTCATACCTAAATTAAAAACTTCTATGGCACTAAAAGGGACCAAGTTATGTACCGCTCTAGTTATGATAGCGGGAGTCGGAACACCGCCGGGTGTCTCAGGCATCTCACCGATAGAGAAAACCTTCTCATGTATAAGAAATTCTGCATCCAAGGTCGGTGTAGATGAGAGCATACCGGGAATTCCAGCCTGACTTATACCCTCTATTTCGCAAGTCTTTGTAACGGATGCCGCTATGATAAAATCTGCTTTTCCATCTGGAAGAGAATCTTCCTCGTTTGTAAATATATTATATGTTTTCACTCTTTTCTCCATTTGTAAAATTTTTGTATTTAGAATCAAATATAATAGGGGAGGCATGTTCTATTTTTATACCAAATGCCTCCTCCAGAGTAATATTTTTAACTATACTTATCAAGACACGAATAACTCCTGCATGAGTCACAACTAATATTTTATCCTTTGCCAGTGATGGTAAAAAGTGCATAAAAAAATCTTCTACTCTTTTTATATACTCTTCATAAGGTTCCCCGTCAAGGGCATCTATCCACTGCAAAAAGTCTATATATTTGACTTCATTTTGAGCTATAATCTCATCAAAACTCAGCCCCTCATGTTTTCCCCAAGACTTCTCTCTGAGTCTCTCTGAAAAGATTGTATCTTCAGTGTGTTCAAAGTGTTTAAGAGTCTCTTTTGCACGAAAAAGGTCTGAACAGAAAACAGCATCAAAGTTCGGCAGATAAAACTTTTTTGCTAAATTCTCAGCCTGCTTATGCCCTTTTTTTGATAATCCGATACTGTTATGTCCGTTGTAGCAGCCGATGAAGTTCTCATCTACTTCTGCATGGCGCAGTAGTGTTATTTTCATGAAAGAAGACCAAAGAGTAAAACATTAAGAAGAATCAGTTCCGTCACCTCTATGCAAAAGCCGTAAATATCGCCTGTAAAACCGCCATATCTTTTTATGAAAAAGCTTTTTATAACAAACAAGACTAACAGCGTGCTAACAAATAAAATCCACATATCAAACAGAGCAACAAAGATAAGAGAGTATAAAAGTGCTATCAGCATCTGTGGTTTTTTCAGCTCCTCTTTCGCCAAGGTTCCCATACCGTTCTTGCTAATATATGGATAGAAGTAGATAGCAAGGACTGCGTTTAGGCGAGAGAGCATCAGAACAATGGGTAGAAGGTAAAAAGCACTTAAGTGTGCAAGTGAAGAGGCTTTTAAAATTAAAAAGGTAACACTAATTATCATTCCCATTCCGCCGACATGAGGGTCTTTCATAACCTCTATTGCTCTATCTTTACGAACATAGAGTCCATCTACGGTATCGCTAAAGCCGTCGAGATGCAGAGCACCTGTGAGCAGAACCCATAAAGCAAAGATAACTACTCCTAAATGTGCAGAGGGGATGTAGGAAGTTAAAAGTGAGTAGACTGCCCATAAAACAGCACCTAAAATAAGACCTATCAGAGGGTAGAACATGGCGGAGTAACCGTTAATACCTTTGTAAAAATCATGAACCTTAAAAAAAGGAATGCTCGTTAACATCGACATTGCCAGCGCGAAGCCTTTAAAGAGCTTTTTCATTTTATCCTCGTTGAAATACCGGCTATGGTATGGTAGACTTCATCACACCCGCCTGCTATAAGCTGAGAGATTTTTCCGCTTATATCTATAAACTCTCTTGCTAATCTGTTTTCAGGTATTATACCGGTACCTACGTCATTTAAGACAAATACTATTCTCTTATCTAGTTTCATAATTTGCTGAAGTTCATTGTTTATATCTTCAAAGCCAAAACCATGATAGAGCATATTGTTTATCCACATGCTTAGACACTCAACCAATACAGTGGCTTGACATGTAGAAATTATTTCAAGCAGTTTTAGAGGCTCCTCTATAGTTTTAAAGCTATCTGCTCTGTTTAACTTATGGGCATCTACTCTTTTTTGCATCTCTTCATCTATAAACTCGGTAGTTGCCAAGTAGATTGGTTTTGTTAAAGAGTTTAACACTCTGTTTTGTTCTAGTATATAGTTCTGGGCATTTAGTGATTTACCACTCTTAATGCCGCCTATAAAAAGTGTTTTTTTTGTTTTCATTGTCAAATTTTATCCAATCAAAAAATAAAGTAAAGCTAAAAGGGTTAAAATTGTAAAATCTATCTTAGGCTTGATGGATAGAGCTTTTTTTAAATCATCTGCTTCTATAATGGTTCTACCCTCACCGAAATATGGTTTCTCTTTGAGTTTACCAAAGTAACTACTCTCTCCGCCGAGCTTTATATGTAGAGTCAAAGCTATAGCGGTAATGGGGTGACCCGCATTTGGACTATCGTGTCTGCTGCCGTCTTTGTAAAAAGCGAAGATGTTTTTCTGTTTTGAGATTAGCATAATCAAAACTGCCGTGATTCGAGATGGAATGAAGTTTGCGACATCATCCAAAATAGCCGCAGCTTTACCGTATTTTTCATACTTCTCATTTCTATACCCGACCATAGAGTCCATAGTATTTATAGCTTTGTAAACAATAATACCGGGCAGTCCAAAAAGAGTCAGGTAAAAAAGAGGCGCAATTACCCCGTCACTAAGATTCTCTGCGTAAGTCTCAATAGAAGCCTTGTATATATCACTCTCACTCATACTATTTGTATCGCGGCTTACAAGCATTGAGATGGCTTCTCTCTTGTTCTCACATGTCAATATCTCTTTTACAGAGTCATAAAGCATTTTATGAGCTAAAAACATAGAGGCGATTAGAGAAGTTAAAACTATATTCAGAGTCTCTCCAAAGAGTTCAAAAAAAGAGGTGAGGGCAAGTGAGAGAAGAGTAACAGTTAGTAAAACAAACATAACAAGTAACAAACCTCTTATAACACTATCTTTGTAAAACCTGCTCTGGAAAATTGCTATAAGCTCTCCGATACAGATGACCGGATGTTTTATAAATCTGAACTCTCCAAAGATTTTGTCTGTGAGATAGGCTAAAAGTGCTACTAAAATATTACTCACGAATCTCTTTTTCTATGAAGTCTATATCTACATGCTCATCTATATGAGCGGCAAAGTTTTTAATCGCTTTTGCCTTATACTTTTTGAAGTTATAGCCTTTGTAATCTTTGTTTACTTCTGAAAATACTCTATAGCGAAACTCATCGCTGTCAAAAAGCCCATGCACAAAGGTACCGTAGAGATTTTTCTTTTTTACGGCTCTTTTTTTTGCTACGCCGTTATGAATCTCATATCCATTGACCATTGAACCCAAAAGATGGTAGCAGCCTTTTTTGACTATTTTCTCTTTTGCAAAAATGACATCACCCTTTATTCGCCCAAAACCAAAGACCTCTTTTTGGTCTGATTCTACGCACTCTGGATCTAAGATACGCTCGAACATCATCTCATACCCACCACAGATGGCTACGACCTTTTGTTCTTTTGAACTTAGAATCTCTTCAAATCCTCTCTCTCTAAGCCAGTTCAAATCATCCACTACTCGTTTGCTTCCGGGAAGAACCAAGATTTGACATGTGTTAGTATCGCTTGGGCTTGAGATAAATGATAGCTCTATCTTTTTATCTACAATTAGAGGTTCAAAATCTGTAAAGTTGCTTATGTGTGGAAGTTTTATAACACCGACTTTTATTATGGATTTTGAGGTGTCTTGAACATAGTTCATAATCGACTCACTATCTTCAAAACCGAGGTTAAAAGGTCTAAACGGTACAACGCCTAAGACTTTGATACCAAACTTCTTCTCAATAATTTCTCTGCCCTTTTCAAAAAGAGTCATATCACCTTGAAACTTGTTGACTATAACACCTATGACATTCTCTGTGAGTTTTGCGGGAAGCAGCTTGTAAACGCCATAGATAGAAGCAAAAACACCGCCTCTTTGTATGTCTGCAACTAAGATTATTTTTGTGTTGAACTCCTCTGCCACATAGATGTTTGAGAGGTCTTTATCCATAAGGTTGAGTTCAACAGGACTGCCGGCACCCTCTGCAATAATAGACTCATAACCTTCTTTGAGTTTTAAAAATGCATTTTTAACATGTGGTTTTAACATCTCAATATCACGGTAGTAGTCCCAAACATTTTTGTTGCCTATGCTCTTTCCGTTGAGTATTAGGTGGGCTTTTGACTTTCCGCCGGACTTTAAAAGTATAGGATTCATATCTGTCGTAGTTTTCAAATCTATTGCTTCTGCCGCAAAGTGTTGAGGAATTGCTATTTCACCTCCATAGTCACAAACTTGAGAGTTGTTAGAGACATTTTGCGCTTTAAAGGGAGCTACTTTTATACCTCTGTGATGTAGCAGGTAAGTTATGGCGAATGATAGAGTAGACTTTCCGGCATCAGAGCTTGTTCCAAATATGCTAAGTGAGTTCATCAAGAGCCTTGATTTTTCTTTAGAATCTTTTTTATCTCTTTATCGAAATCAGACTCTATTTTTTGAGTTTTATTAAATTCTAGATATTCACTATTTACTTTTTGTAAAGCTTTCTCGTGAGATATAGTGCCAAAGTTATCAAGTACTTTGTACTCATTGAAGTCTAAAAACTTATTGATACTATTTTGTAAATCATTCATAGTTAAAGCATTTCTTCTTTCAATGATTCCTTCAACATAGTCAAAATAAGTACTAACAATTCTCTCTAAAGATTTTAGCTCTTTTTCATCAAGATAATTTTTGGCAATTCCAATATCAGATTTTAAAACTCTTCCATCTGGTGAGTTCTTCCATGTTTTTAACCCCATGTTAGGTTTTTTACTATCTGATTCTTTATGGATTATTTCTGCTGCAGTTTTTCCAACAATGGCAAAATGAAACTTATTTTGAATATGGGCATAAAAGTTTTTGGCTAAAGAGGAGTTTTTATCGTAATCTATACTGCATTCTGCAAATATGTCTGTAATTTGTTGATAGATTCTTCTTTCACTACTTCGTATAGAACGAATTCTCTCAAGTAGCTCTTTAAAGTAGTCTTCACCAAAGTATTGTCCATTTTTGAGCCTTTCATCATCCATAACGAAACCTTTGATGACGAACTCTTTTAAAGTGTTTGTAGCCCATATACGAAATTGCGTAGCTTCCTTAGAGTTGATTCTGTAACCTACAGCTATAATCATGTCAAGGTTATAGTATATTACTTCTCTTTGTACTTCTCTATTACCCTCTTTTTGAACTATTTCCATTTTGGAAATAGTTGAACTATCAAGTTCTTCTTCCAGTAGAATATTTTTAATATGTTTGGTAATTGCTGGTATTTGTGTACCAAATAATTCAGCTAATTGCTTTTGTGACAACCAGAATGTTTCATCCTTGTAGATGATGTCAACATTGACATTTGTTAACGGTGTTTTATAAAATATAATTTTATTTCTTGGCAGCATTTTATTTTCCTGATTATTTACTTTTTAAATAAGCTTACAATTCCATCTATATAATAAACCATATATTTTATCGAAAAGAGCTCCTTTATATAATTAATCTGACTATATGTCATTAAAAGCCTTTTTTAGTTTGTTATGGGCGTTTGTATCTTTAACTGCAAACCTAAGATAATCATCGCTCAAAAAGTCAAAACTACCACATGTCCTGACTAAGATTTTATGGTTTAATAGATGTTTGAAAATACTCCCTGCTTTTTTTGATTTTACCAAAAAGAAGTTTGAATCACTCTCATATATCTTGTTGAATAATCCAGAGTTTTTTAAAATTTTTAAAAGCTCTTTTTTATTCTTGACATGTAGCTCTGTGCTTATCTTCCTAAATGCTCTGTCTTGAACTCTTTTACTCAAGAATTCCACATCAAAAGATGAGAGATTCCACATAGGAGTTTTTAGCTCACTAATGTTGTTTTTATTGGAGAAAATCGCACCTATGCGTACGCCAGCGCAGCTATAAAACTTTGAAAAAGATTGTATTATATATAATTTTTTATAATGATTGATTTGATTTCTCAAAGATTCTAGTTTTTCAAACTCCAAGAACGATTCATCTAAAACAACTGTGCAATTTTGCTCTCTCCAAAGTTCAAACAGTCTCTGTAAATCGTAATATTTCGCATCAGGAGTGGATGGGTTTACAAAGACTACTATGGAGCCATATTTTGGCTTTTTATATAGCTCTTTAAAACGGTTGATCTTTACAATCTTTTTCTCTTTTGGTACACCATTTTCATACTCACCGTAAAGAGGTGCGTAAAGATATACTCTCCCCTCTTTTAGAGTTTTGAATAGTTCAAAGATTGCAGAAGTTGCACCGTTATAGAGTGCAATTTGACTCTTTTTTATACGGTATCTTTTTGCTATGGTTTCTTTTAGGTTTGTATAACTGCTCTCTGCATACTGTACTAACATGTTATTTGTCGGTGTTATCTCTATGTTAGAGTGATAGCTGTTGATGTTTGAAGAGAAATCGACTATTTCATCAGGTTCACAAGATATTTTTTTTGCGTATTTATATATATTGGCACCGTGCTTCATATCAACTCTTTTGCTTTTTTTGTGTTTTTGTATTTTTGTACTCTTTTTAGAGCATAGTAAGAAGAGGCTCTCTTCATCTCCTTTAGGAGATCTTTTTTGTTTAGCTTTTTTGGTGCATTCTGATTGTAAGAGTTCAGAAATAGATTTATACAGTAGTGGTTGTCTGACTTTGTATCAAAGCCGACAAGCGCAACCGCAACGTCAAAAATAAAAGTTCCACAACTAGAGTCTATAAAATCAAATACACCTATTTTTCTGCCGTCAAAAACCGTATTGTCTTTAAATATATCTCCGTGGATAAGAACACCCTTTTTTGTGTGAAAGTTCTTTAGAAATTCCACTCTTTTATAGAAGCTAAAATAGTTAGACTTTGCATAGTTTAATGCTTTTAGTATCTCTTTGTGTTGTGCTCTGTTCGAGCTGCAGCTCTTTTTAGAAGTTTGGGAATGAAGTCTTGCTAAAAATCTTGCCACTGCTTGAATATGGTAGTTTTTTATATTCTTGGGCTGTGAACCTTTAAGTTTCTCATAGAGATACCAGCCCTTACTTGAGCAAAGAGAGAGAGGCACATTCAGTCCAACTGATTTTAACTCGCTAAGAAGCTCCATATCTTCATCTATTTTAGTATCTATCTCCCTTTCATACTTTTTTAAAATATAGCTCTGGGTTTTGTTGGAGACTATGTAAGTAGTATCGATTATACCCGAAGAGGTCTCTTGCAGATTTGTAAAACCATATGTCGGAAACATAGAGTTTATCTTGTCTAAAGAGATTTGAGTCTTTACACCCATCTAAACTCTGCAACTTTTCATAATTTTCTTCCAGTCAAGATCGAAGTTCTTATCTACATATGCTTTGTGATGAGGAACACTACACTTGGAACAGTCTTGATGAATTTTATCACCGTAGATACCCTGTTTTCCATCTTTTGAGTCTATTGAACAGAAGCTATATTGAGTTTTATCATCTTTTTTTGATACTCCCTCATCGTTAAAGCGAAAGTTTGGACATGCACAGAGATAACAGTTTAAACTTAGCATATCATGACACTTTGTGTTCTCTTTATAGAGCGGGCAGAAATCTTTTTCCTCTTTTACCATGTTGTCAAAGTCGAAGTACTCAATTATTTGCTCTTTAGTGTACTTTTTTGAAAGAAGCTTATTCACAATCTTTTTATGCTGTGTGGCATGTTCATTAAACCATTTCGTATAACTCATGAGACTACTACTCCCCTTTTAAGCGGACTGTTTTTGGATAATAAGCTCATATGAAAGTAACACATTCGCTTAAGGGTTTTTCACTCTTCCACTTCAGAGTCTTTAATTCAGGCTCCTTGTAAAATTTATCTACATAACCAAGAGCCAAATATGCGATTAGCTGAGTGTTTTTAGGTGCGTTGAGTGTTTTTAAAGCACTCTTCTCATCTAAAATACTTACCCAGCCAAGACCGATGTCTAAGGCTCTAGCCATAAGCCACATATTCTCTACGGCGCAAACAACACTGTATTCACCCATCTTTTCCATACTTGTCATACCGATTGTCGGCTCGTTTGGATGTTCATATAGTACCGCAATATTAAGAGGAGCCTCTTTTATTCCTTCAAGCTTTAGGCTTTTGTAAATCTCTTTGTCTGAGAAGATATCTTTTGCTTTAGAGTTTTCTAAATCAAAGTTTTGAGATATCTCATCTTTGACTTTTGTATCACTTATAACTATAAACTTCCAAGGTTGAGAGTATCCCACAGATGGTGCAGATACTGCTGCTTTTAAAATAAGTTCGAGCTTATCACTCTGAATCTCTCTGTCTAAAAAGTTATTTCCTCTTACATCGCGTCTGCTCCTCATGATGTTAAGGAGTGTTTGAGTCTCTTCTTGCGTGAATTTCATATAAATCTTCTTTGTATCAGCTCTGTGTTGTCTCTTAGCATAAGATGCAGGTAGCTGCCGAACACTTTTGTGTCCTGCCAGCTCCCAACTTCTCCATCTCCACCCTTTTCTTTTGAAAGTATAGCAACTCCCGGCTTGGTATTTAGTATGTTTGTGTAGTGAAAAGAGTGACCTTTTATATTAGACTCACTGCTAAAATAGTATCCCATTCTCTGAAATCTACTATTGAGTGAGAACTCCAAATCTAAAATTCCGCTCATCTCTTTGTCATCAACACGATTACTGAGATAGAGAAGTCCTGCGCACTCCGCATAGACTGCCTTACTCTTGGCATGTAAAATCAAAGAGGCTTTAAAGTTCAGGGACTCTTTTATTTTGTTATAGTTGTAATCTGTCTCAACATATCCGCCTGGAATGTAAACTACGTCTATATCACCCGGAATAATCTCATCTTTAATAGAGTTCACAAAAACTACCTCTTTAAAAATCTCTTTTAAGAACTCTGCGTTATCGTGGTATAAAAATGAGAAGTTCTCATCATACACAATGGCAAGTTTTTTATTCACAGGCTCTAAGGTTTTAAATGGATAACTCTCTATTGAACTGCGTGTAAACCTACCGGATACTTCCTCAAGAAGCTCTAGGTCTATAAACTCTAAAACCTCTTTTGAGATACTCTCTACTTTGCTTATTTCTTTTAAATCAAGACCCAGATGTGTCTCACTCAGCGAAGAGAGATCTTTTTTTATCCATCCTAAGACTTTTATATCTGAGAAATCCTTTTCAATCTGGTTTTTTACAAGCTCGAAGTGACCCAGAGAGGATAGTTTGTTTAAGACAACTGCCTTTATGGTGTTGTCATCTTTGTAGGTTTTTAGACCTTTTAAAACTGCCGAGACAGTGATGTAGCTAGAGCTTGCGTCTAAAATCAAAATAGTCGGGATTTGCAGCTCTTTAGAGATGTCATAGGCACTTGAACCCTTCTCCATTCCATCATAAAAGCCCATGACTCCTTCACAGATTGATATCTCTTTGTCGCTGTATTTGTCAAATATCCATTTGAGTTGCGCCTCATTCATCATAAAGTTGTCGAGGTTTACAGATGGAGTTTTGCAAACCTGAGTATGAAACTGCGGGTCAATAAAATCAGGTCCAATCTTAAAAGGTCTGACTGATTCTTTGAAGTGATGAAGCAGAGCCATAGTGAACATTGTCTTGCCCTGGTTTGATGCTATCGCAGTAATGCAGAGTGCTTTCATCTGTTTTTTCTCCCGACAAGCAGATAGATAAAAAACGGACCGCCCAAGAATGAGGTAACAACACCAATAGGTATATCGGATGTTGTGCCAAGGTTTCTGGAGATTAAATCACATAGGACTAAGAATACCCCACCATAAAAAAATATTGGCACAAGCAGTCTGTCCGCACTTTTTTTGTAGATAGTCTTTAAGATATGAGGCACTATAAGTCCTACAAAACCAATGGGTCCGGTAACACTGACAGCTACTCCGATAGCGATAGAAACAGACACCAGCAGGAGAGTGTTTACTCTTTTTACATCTATACCCTTTAAAAAAGCATTCTCGTAAGAGGTGAGAAGCAGTTTAATCTGCTTTTTGTAGTTTAGTGCCAAGAGCAGAAGCATAGAACTAACTATAACAATCGGGAGGGTGTTAGCAAAGCCTACAACATCAAGACTTCCCATAGTAAACCTGACAATCTCGTAACTCTGTGTTTCATCACTGAGGTAAAAAAGAATCATCAAGGCAGCACTATAAAAAAATGAGAGGGCAATACCGACTAAAAGGAGTGTGGATGTCTCAAAAGCTTTGAGTCTAGAGGTGATGCCAAAGAGAATAATTATGGTTATCAATGCTCCCAAAAAGCCAAAAACTGCTATTAGAGAGACAAGACCAAAGACTATTGCAAAGGCAGTTCCCAGAGTGGCACCGCTTGCCACTCCTAAAGTAAAGGGTGTACTCATAGGGTTTCTAAAGAGTGATTGAAATATCAAACCGCTAAGTCCAAGTAGAGCACCCGTAAAAAAAGCAACAACTACTCTTGGCACTCTTAAATCCCAAAAGAGCTTATAGTCAATGGAGGCAATATCATCTATTTTAGAGAGGTTTATATCAACCTGCCCAAAAAACGGTGCAATTGCCAGTAGAAGTATAGAGAGAACAATAAATATATACTTCATAGGTTCACCACAAAATATTTATCTATACGCTTTAGACTTAAGCCGAAAAACTTCTCTAGGTTGGAGTCTGCAAAAAACTCTCTGTTTTCACCAAAAAACTCTATTTTTCCATCTGACATGTAGAGAATCTTATAAGCTAATTTGTGAGCTAGGTTCAAATCATGAGTTATGATGATTCTACTCTTTATCTTATCACCTGCGAGTATTTTGGCAACTTTTAGCGTCTTTTGCGGGTCTAAGTTTGCAGTCGGCTCATCAAAGATAGTTAATTTGGCGTTGTGAAGCAGAGCTGAGGCGAGCATTGTTAACTGCTGCTCACCGCTGCTGAGAGTTATACAGGCTTTATTCTCCAGCCCTTTTAGCCCCAAAAGCTCCAAAGAATCTTCAACAGTGAGCTTGGAGTATAGTCTGCCCAACTCCAAAAACTCTTTTAGTGAGATATATTCGTCAAATATCTCAAGTTTTGGCGGAATGTAGTTTATAAGCTCAGCTCTGTTTTTTGCACTTAGGTGATGTAGCTCTTTTGTAAAGAGTTCAACAGAATCTGAATATGATATCCCACACAACACTTTAGCTAAGGTGGATTTTCCGGCACCATTGGAGCCCAAAATGATTAGGTTTTCACCATCCTTGAGATTAAAAGTGATATCAGTTAATATGCTATTGCTAAAGTCAGTTACTCTAAGCATCTTAGAACTCGTTCTCTTTTGATTTCAACTCTTTTAAAGCCTCTATTATAACGGGAGCAGGGTGTAAAAACAAGTCACCGTCCAAATATACAATAGGGAGTTTTCTATTTGTCTCCAATACAGAACATATAGAACTTTTTGTGTATGGCACAAAACCAAAAATAAAATCGGGTTTGAACTCTTTTATAAACTCATCAAGCTCATTTTTCTCCTTAGTTGTTTTAAATACTCGTACTTGTTTACTTCTGTCAACTACATCAAAACCAGCTTCTAAAAAAAGTTCTCCAAGATATGTCTTCGTGCCATAGGAGTATGGGTCTGTTGAACATGCTGACATTAGCAGAACTTTTTTGTTTTTAGCATCTACTGTATGAGCCAGCTCTCTCCACTCTTTTGAAAAGTTTTGAACTTTTGTCTGAAAGTCGGGTATCTTTAGAGCATTTCCTATTACGTATAGATTATTTTCAACCTGAGTCATTGAAGCAAATCCGTGGAGTATAAAGCCTTTGGCTTTTTGTGGTGTTATCTCTGCCATTGTTGTCGGCTTTGTCCAGTCAGAGGAGAAGATAAAATCAGGATTTAGTTTTTTTATAGCAGCTTTGTCCGGTACAAACACTTTTCCGGTCCTGGGAAGAGTATCTGCTAGCTGTTTGTCATAAATACTTGCCCCTACTATGCATTTTTTCATGTCAAAAAAATCTAAAGAATAGCTTATATAAGGGCTTTGAGAGATTATTCTTTTTCCTTCGCATTTTTTTGACATGTCGGCATTGAGAAGAGCAGTTAGTGTTAGTGTTATAAAAAAAAGTTTAATTATTTTTTTTGTAATCATTTAAGATTCCTTGAAAATCGCGTAGAAAATAGACAAGTCTGTCGCTCGGTATTCCTGCGTAGTGTTTATCAATGATGTAGATAGAGTTACTTCTAGCGGCATTTATCGGCAGTTCCAACCATGGACTAATCAAATCTTTTCTGCTTAGACCTTTTTCGTGCATAGAGTGCGAAAGAAGTATTACTATATCAGGATTGCAGGCTATAATATTTTCCATATTTAGTATCGGTTGCCCCTCTCTTTTACTGTGAAGGGCGTTTGTATTTCCGCTTGCGTTTATAATATCATCAAAATAGAGGTTTTGCCCGGCTACAAAAATTCTTGAAGCAAGTGAGGTGTTATGTCCCATAACTATTAAAATCTTTTTATCTTTTGTTATGTTTTTCAGTCTTTCTAAGCCCTCGTCTATATCTTTGATTATCTTTTTTGCTTTATCTTCTCTATTTAAAAGTTCTCCAATATCCAAGATGGAGGCTTTTATATTCGCTAGTCTGTCTATTTTTACTATCTTGGTTTTAATAGCCAGCTTCTGCAGCTTTTGAGCTAATTTATAGTTGTTTGGCTGCATAATCACAATAGTGGGGTTTAGTGCAACTATCTTCTCTAGGGATGGGTTGAAGTAACCTCCAACCTTTGGAATTTTTAGTGAAGCCTTTGGATATCTGCAGTAAGTAGTATTACCTACAATCTTCTCTCCAAATCCAAGAGCAAATATTATCTCATTAACAGAGGGGGAGAGGGCTATAATCCTCTCTCCTGCAAAGATATTGGCACTTATCAGCAATACTAAAAAAAGTTTTATCATTAAAATTGAGCCTTAATCCCTGCGTATGCACTTAGTGGAGCAGTTGCATAGCCGTCTACCACCTGATACTGCTTGTCAAAAAGGTTATCTATCTTGGCATAGACCGAAAAGTTTTTGTTAATGTTATAGTCGCCTGAAAGATTGACAACTGTATACTTTCCTGTCTGTGCACCTTGCTTACCATCATTTGAGAATCTTTCACCTATATATTCACCGTTGACTCCAAGATGTAAATCTTTTGCACCATAATAATCAAGAGCAAGTTTAAGAGTGTTTGTTGGTCTTCTTCTTAGAGTCTCATTATCGCTGTTCTTAGCCTTTAGGTAAGTATAGTTCGACGTGAGTGAAAAATCTTCATCTATTTTGGTAGCATACTCTATCTCAACACCCTCTATTTTAATATCTCCGCTGAGGTTGTTGTATGTGCTTGTAGTAAAGTCATAGTCAATCATATCTTTTGTATTACTGTGAAAATATGTAAGCTGAAGCTCTCTATATGCCACGCTCAGATCATAACTAACGGTACTCTCCGGTTTTATGCTTGGGTTTCCATAAAAAGAGTAAAGATTATATGGGGTAGGGACATTGTAAGCTGAACCGATGTTTGAACTAATGGTTAAGCCATCTATCGATTTGCAGAAATGTTTTACACCCAGTTTTCCTGTTGACTTATTATCAAACTTGTCATAAGCATCAAATCTTATAGACTCAGTGAGAATAGTCTTTGCGCCTAAAATATTAAACTCATTGGAGTTTGTAAGAAAAACAGCCTTGTTATTGTACCTCTTTTGTAGATTATTCTTATGCTCAAATGTTTTATAGTCAACTCCAAAAACAAGAAAGTCATTCTCTCTATAGGCTGTATTTGACTTGATTCCATACTCTTGTACTTCTCCGTCATACTCATATCCGGCAGAGTAGTCTCTCTCAAATTTTGAGAGCTTTGCAGATATATCCAGCTCGGTGAAACTGTTTATCTGCTTAAAGTTGATTTGGCTAAACCTGTCTTTGGTTTTTGAACTTTTAATACCGTTTGGATTTTTATAACCATCATATTCAATCCTTGAATCTATAGTTGTGTGAGAGAGCTCCAGCTTATTATTCTTATCAAAGTCAAAGCCAAATTTAATATTTGCGGTTATGTTTTTATAGCCGTCATCTTCATATTTATCTATACTCTCACCTCTTGGAGACTGTGCACTAAATCCATCTGTATCTATTTTTTGTACACCGGCTTTTATGTAGTAGTCCTCTGTTTTGTATGATGCTAAAAGACCATATTTTTTACTCTTAAAACTACCGTATTCAATATTGGCTGAACTATGAGCCCCTTTTTTTGCACTTTTTGTTATTATATTAATAACACCTGCGGTCGCATCAGCTCCCCAAATACCGGATTGGGCACCCTTTATAACCTCAATCTGCTCAATATCACCTATCATAAGATCGGAAAAAGGAGCACCGCTTAGTCCAGTCAAGTCGTTATATCTGATACCGTCGATTAGAACGAGGGTTCTTTTTGAATCCAGACCTCTTAAGAAAACGGCAGTTGTTGAGCCAAGACCGCCATTGCTTGTAAAGTTGATACCGGAGAGACTCTCTAGTGCTTGAACAACTGTTGTGTAGTGCTTCTCTTCAATCTCTTTAGCAGTTATAACATTGACGCTTGATGTAACATCCTCTATTGATTGTGAACTTCTTGTTGCGCTAGTTACCGTGATTTGTTTCAGTTTGACTTCCTGAGCAACTAGTGTGCTTGCAGCAAGTATTGATAGAATTATCTTTTTTTTGTACATAGTCTATTTCCATTATTGTTTAAATTTTGTTTTACTAAAGCAACATTTTGCCTTGTGTAATGATTTTATTTATTAGGTAGAGATAATTATGTGCAGGGTGGAGAGTTGTTTGTTATTTTAAGAGGTTTACCGTCAAGAGTACAGATTGATACGCTTGAGGCAGATATCTTTTGCAGTGAGATGTAGGCTTGGATTGCCGCTAGAGAGAAGTATCTTCTGCCAAACCCTTTAGGAATCATTATGCCCAAGCCTTTTGTCTAAGTTTTTGAAATTATAACTAAAAAATCAGCTAAATTGTAATACCATTCTCTCTGAGATAAAAAGACTTTAAACAATATAATCGCTCCTATATTTTTAAAGGAGTAGTGTCTCGCGGAGATTAGCATAAATGAAACTATCACATCTAAAACAAATCGTTACCTATTTACAAAAATTTCAAAAAATCTCTGCTATCTACAGAGTGAGTGATACTATAATAAAAGTTGCATTTGACAGGGATGATGAGATCTATTTTGAGATGCAGCGTTCAAACTCAAGAGTCTTCAGATGCGAATCTTATCCTCGTTCTAAAGTTTATAATGCTCCATTTGATGTACTTTTAGCAAAAAGATTTAACCGTGCAAATATTTTACATGTAGAACTTTTAAATGGCGATAAAATTCTAAGGTTTAAAACCTCTGTAGCATCAGCCTATAAAGAAGAGATTAGCTATTTACAGTTTGAGTTTACCGGTAAATATACGAATGTGATTATCTTAGATGAGAAGAGTATTGTACTTGAAGCACTTCGACATGTGGATATCCTATCATCATTTCGCGAGGTTAGAGTCGGACAAAGACTTTTAGATATACCTCAGGCTCCTTTTATAGCAAAAGAGTACGCTATTGACGATATTGAGCAGTTTTTGTATGATGAGTATACTAAGGAGATGGATAACAAGTTATCCTCACTTAAAAAACAGAAGGTCTCCTTTTTAAATAAAAAACTCAAAAAACTGGAAAAACTTTATGCTGCTTTGGATGATGAACAAAAGTTGGCTAAAGAGGCTGAGGAGTCTCAGCATTACGGGAACCTGCTCTTAGCAAATATACACAATATTAAGCCATATCAGAAAGTCATAAAAGTGGATGATTATGATGGAAGCAGTGTGAGTATAGAACTTCACAAAGAGTTCTCATCAGCTTCAGATATGGCAAACTCACTATTTAACAGAAGTAAAAGAGCAAAACAGAGAGCTCTGCATCTACATATAGAAAAAGCTTCACTTGCATCAAAAATAGAGCATATTAAACTATTTATTCATACAGTTCAAGAGGCTAAAGATATTGCAAAAATTCAACTTCTCTTTCCAAAAAATATACAGGCAAAAAAAATAAAAATCAATGACTCAGTTGAGACTTTTTGGATAGAGGGCTATAAAATACAACTTGGAAAAAGTGAAAAAGGCAACATTGAACTGCTCAAAAATGCACGTGCAAAAGATATCTGGATTCATATGAAAGAGAGACCCTCTGCACATGTAATTATTACAACTGATAAACAAAATGTCCCTCTAGATGTTATTAAGGGGGCTGCAAGACTCTGTGTTGACTTTACAACTGCTCAAAAAGATAGGTTTTTGGTCGATTATACTCCTAGAAGGGAAGTAACTATTCAAAATGGGGCAAATGTACTGTATAATAAGTATAAAACTATAGAGGTAGATACTAGGTAATTGTCTTTTTTAAAATGAAGTGAATTCTTTTAAAATACATCTCACTGAGGCTACACCTAGCTGTGAGAATTGGTGTAAAAGATAACTTCAGTCGCCAGAGTGGCGCAAGCGGAATAAAGGGACTTGTTCCTTTATGGGACTACAAAATAGTGGTCCCTTTGTTTTAGAATAAAACTAAGGAGGTTGTTATGGCTATAGGTCCGGTTGGAAACGCAATTTATGTTAATCAACAAACAGCAAGTGTCGCATCAGTTGCTAATAGCCATAATAATCGTGTAGATTTTCAGAATATGGTAGCTCAAACAGCGGCACAAGAGAAAGAGAAAGAGGTGCTTGAGGTTCGTCCAGCGGAGGAGAATCACGAAATTGATCCTGATCGTGAGCATGAGAAGAATGAAGCTGAACAAGAGACTCAAAGAAATGAAAGACGCGAAAAATCAGAAGAAAAAGAGGATCAGGAGAACGAAACCCATCTTCATAGATTAGATATTAAAGTCTGATTGGATATAATAACCCAAGTATTTTATTAATCTTGCTAAGCAGCAAAGCTTTGCGACTATGCACGTGTTATGGTTGTTTAAGATATATTAGATTAAATGGGTGAGGATTTATAATGAGTATATTTAGAAATTCTAAAGATAGAATTGTCACAGGTCTTCTCCTTATTGCTGCTCTATTTATTATTGGTTTAATCGATAATTTTTTTCTTATGTGGCTGATATTTGGAGTTATATATATATTGGCATTTCAAGAGGCTATGAGGCTTTTTGATATACAAAACAGTTCTCTTGTCTACTTTGCTGCCGGAATTTGGCTACTTGCCGGTATTTACCCTTATGGTGACGATCTTTTTGTTTTGGCAGGTGTGGCTTATGCCGGTGCCGTTGCTTTTGACAAAGAGATAACTTGGAAAAACTTTCTTCCCTTTATCTACCCGACAGCAGGAATGCTCTTTATCTTTACTATGTATCAAGAGTATGGTGTAGTATCTCTCTTGTGGCTTTTGGTCGTTGTAGCTATGACTGATGTTGGAGCTTACGCTGTTGGAAAAAGCATAGGTAAAACCCCCTTTAGCGAGACAAGTCCAAATAAAACAATGGAGGGTGCTGTTGGCGGAATAGCAGTTGCAACATTGAGTGGTATGTTTGTAGGACTCGGCGTAGTTGATTTAGGTGTCTCATTTGTTATTTCATTCATGGTTGCAGTTAGTTCTGTATTTGGTGATTTATTTGAGAGTTCACTCAAACGCAGTGCGGGAGTCAAAGACAGCGGAGATTTACTTCCTGGTCATGGCGGAGTTCTTGATAGAATTGATGGTTATCTCTTTGGTGCTATTGTAATGGTTGTGCTTTTAAGAGGTCTGGTTTAGTTGAAAAAAACTTATAATGTTAGCCGAATATTAATACAAAAAAGCCTTGTTGCTTTAATATCAAGGAAGAGTGTTTGATACTGCTTGGTTCAACAGGTTCTATTGGTGTAAATACATTAGAGGTTGCCAAAAAGTTCTCAATCTCTGTTGAGATACTCGTAGCCGGTAAGAATATAGAGCTATTAAATACTCAGATTCTTAATCATAATCCAAAAGTAGTAGTTATTGCGGATAGAGAGGATATCTCTAAAGTAAACCACGACAATGTCTTTTATGGACAAGAGGCTATATTAAAAGTTATAGAAGACTCCAGCAGTGAATTAGTCGTAAATGCTTTAGTTGGGTTTTTAGGGCTTCGCCCAACTTTAACTTCTATTGCCTGCGGGAAAAAGGTGGCTCTTGCGAACAAAGAGTCACTTGTTGCTTGTGGAGCTTTTATCGACATTAAAAAAATCCAACCTATAGACAGTGAACACTTTGGGCTTTGGTACCTTATGCAAGACAGACCGATAGAGAAGATGATTATAACAGCTAGCGGCGGTGCATTCCGCGACTGGGAAATATCGCGTCTAAATAGTGCAACTCTAGCAGACACTCAAAAACATCCGAACTGGTCAATGGGACAAAAAATAACTATAGACAGTGCGACTATGGTTAATAAGATGTTTGAACTTCTTGAGGCTAGATGGCTCTTTGGAGAGGGTGAGTATGATGCAATAATTGAGACAAAATCACTCATTCACGCTCTTATAGATTTTAAAGACGGCTCCACTACCGCACACTTTGCCCATGCCAGTATGCAGCTTCCTATCGCTTTCGCGCTTGATTGCAATATGCAGGAAAAGATACTTGGACATGTTGATTTGTTAAAGGTCGCTTCGCTGGAGTTTAGAGAGATTAAAACGCAGAGATATCCCATCTGGTCTATCAAAGAGGAACTTCTTAAAAACCCAGCTCGCGGAGCAGTTGTAAATGCTGCAAATGAAGCGGCAATTGAGAAGTTTATAAATAAAGAGATCTCCTTTATGGATATATCAAAAAAAGTTATTCAGGCGTATGAAAAGTTTGATACTCTACCAAAAAGCGTAGATGATGTCTTTGCTCTTGATGAGGAAGTTAGAAATTTTATAAGGAGTCAAAGGTGATATATGGAGATAAGAGAGACCAATTTATAGATAGGTTTATTACCCGGATATTTACATGTTCACCGATAGTAGTAATTATACTAACCTCTTTAGTAGTCTCTTTTCTATCGGCTCTGATAGTATTTGTATTTACTTCTCTGTGCGGGGAGGAGCATACTCTGCAGCTATATAGATTTGCAATAGTTATACCACTGTTGACAACGCCGGTTATAGTCTCTATACTCTTTATGTTAATAAAACACATTAAGCACTTCAAAGAGATGCTAGAAGAAGAGATAGAGGAGAGTAAGAAGAAGGATATTATACTTTTTGAACAGGCTCGTTTTGTTTTAATGGGGGAGATGATGGCAAACATTTCACATCAGTGGAAACAGCCGTTAAATACTATAGCTTTGGCTGTTGTGTCTGCAAAAACATCAAAGAAAGCAGGAAATAATTTTGATAGGAGTTTTGATATTATAGAGGATAATGTAAACTATTTAGCCTCTACCATAGATGACTTTATGTCATTTTTTGATCAAAAAACGAATTTAGAACTTAGAAATATTGATAGTATTGTTAAAGAGATAAAAAGCATTATAGAAGTTCAATTTAAAAATAAAGATATAGATTTAAGATTTGAAATTAATGATAACGCAAAGGATGTGATGATAGTATCGTCAATATCTCAAGTGATATTAAATCTTTTAAATAACTCAAAAGACTCTTTTAGTGAAGATTTTGAGTATAAAAAAATCAGCGTAATATTTACAGTTAAAGAGAGCGTATTAGAAATTTTATGCCGTGACAACGGAAAGGGTATAGCTTTAGAGATACAGGATAAAATATTTGACCCCTACTTTACTACAAAAGATAAAACACAAGGAACAGGAATAGGCTTGTATATGTCAAAGCAGATAATCCAAAAACTATTTAACGGAACCATAGAGATAAGCTCAAAAAGAAGTATTATAGAAGAGTGCGGACAGGAGACATGCTTTTATATTGATATACCCTACAGTGATAAATGTGTATTAAAAGAGAATATAGGATGATTTTAAGTATAGAGAGCTCTTGTGATGACTCTGCTATTGCAATTACGGATATTACTACAAAAAAACTTCTATTTCATAAAAAAATATCTCAAGAGTTGGAACACTCTGTTTATGGAGGGGTTGTTCCTGAACTTGCAGCTAGGCTACATGCTGAGGCGTTACCTCGTATTTTAGAGGAGTGCAAGCCTTACTTTAAAGATTTAAAAGCTGTGGCAGTCACATCATCTCCTGGACTTGCTGTTACACTTGTTGAGGGTGTGACCATGGCAAAAGCTATCTCTGTTGCATTGAACATCCCTCTTATAGGCATAAATCATCTGATAGGACATATCTACTCTCTATTTATAGAAAAAGAGGCAGAGTTTCCTCTAACGGTTCTTTTGGTCTCCGGTGGACATACACAGGTTATGGAGGTTAAAAGTTTAGAAAATATTGAGACTATTGCAAAAAGTATGGATGACAGTTTTGGGGAGAGTTTTGACAAGGTGGCAAAGATGATGGGCTTAGGTTACCCGGGCGGTCCTATTATTCAAGAGTTGGCACGTGAGGGGGATAGAAAAAAATATAATTTTACCATCCCGCTTTCACAGTCAAAACTAATAGCCTTCTCATACTCAGGTCTTAAAAATGCAGTTAGACTTGCAGTTGAGAAAGCAGATAGGGATGACTACAAAGATATTGCCGCATCGTTTGAGCATATAGCAGCTGCACATTTGACTCAAAAATTAAAGAAATATTTTAAAGATGTTCAGCCAAAGAGATTTGCTATAGTCGGTGGGGCAAGTGCAAATCTTTACCTCCGATCTCAAATAGAAGAGATTTTAAAACCACATGATGCTATACTATTGTTGAGTGAACTAAAATACTGCTCAGATAATGCGGCAATGATAGGCAGGGTAGCAGTGGAGATGTTTGAAAAGAGTATGTTTAGTTCTTTAGAGGAGTTGGATATCTCTCCAAAGAGCAGGTTGTAAACTTAAATTAGTCTTAGCTTAAGAGGCGCTTTTTCTAATTAAGAGTATTATTATCCGATTTAAATTATACTTCGCTCAACAAATAAATAATTAAACACAAGGAGCCAAAATGGCAACTACAAAGTTCAAAGGTACAGACGTAGAGTTATTAGGAAATCAAGTAAATGTTGGTGATAAAGCACCAGAGGTTACAGTTGTAAACTCAGACGGTTTAGGTGATGTTACAGTTGGTGGAGCTCAAGGTAAAAAACAACTTATTATTGTTGTTCCATCTTTAGATACTGGTGTATGTGCTACTGAGACTCGTAACTTTAATGCTAAAGCTGCTTCTCTATCAGGTGTTGCTGCTACTATCGTCTCTTTAGATTTACCATTTGCTGCTGGACGTTTTTGTCAATCTGAGGGAATTAATGACCTAACTGTTACTTCTGATTTTAGAAACAAAGATTTCGCTAATGCTTATGGAGTGTTACTTGGTGGTTCAGTATTAGCTGGTGTTACTTGTAGAGCAATCTTTGCAGTAAACGAAGAGGGTGTTGTAACTTACAAAGAGATCGTTCCAGAAATCACTGAAGAGCCTAACTACGACGCTGCAATCGCTGCAGTTAGTTAATAAACTCTTCTATACTAAAAAAATAATTTCACAAGGTTGTTCGTCCTCCTGAGCAACCTTACATGGTGCCATCGGTACCATTTTTAAAATGGGGTGATAAGCTCATTTTATTTCTCCTTCTCTCTTTGGGGTGAATGCCCCAAAGAGTCATAAAACCTGTTTTTTAACTTCATATAACTAAGAAGCTGCAATAAGATAATTAATAAAAAGTATAATACTCTAGATAATAACGCTTGTATTACTCTTAATCCATCCATTTTTTAGGGTCATACCCATCACTTGGTCGTAAGACTTTCTCATTTGAGAGTTTTTTAATCATTGTCAATACTTCAGCTTCATCAACTGGACTCTTGCCTTTAGAGTCTTTCAGCTCTTCAAAACCAAATTTTTTAAAATAGTTCACTGTTTTTTCATCGTTTAAGATACTTATGCTTATCTGCTCAAAAACTGTTCCGGCCTCTAAAAAGAGTTGTTTGAGCATCTCTGTACCAATGCCCTCTCCTCTAAACTCCGGCTTGACTCCAATAGTTAATATAGCTGTTTTATTGTCTACATAAGCATTTGCTTTATCATCTTTTTTTAGTAAACGTAACCAGAGTGCCCCTGCAATCTTATGATTAGACAAGGCATAGAGTCCAAGATCTCTGTTTGTGAGACCGTAATTATCGGAGTAGATGTTAAGCTTAGGGAGATCTTTAAGTCTTTTATCTGTATCATCGAGCCTATAAGCAAAATGAAGTATGTCATTTGCAATTTTCTGTTCTGATGATCTTAAAAAATATAGTATTGGTTTCATAATATTATTAGAGCAGACTAAGTCTAGCTTCTCCTTTTTTTGATATTTAAATTAATTAGTTGTGCCTTTTTTTGCCAAGAGATTGACAAGGCTACTAATATCTTTTTCCCTCACACTCTATAAAGTCTTTTTCACTTAGCTCTTGGAGAAGAGTTCTGAAGTTTTTAAGAGTAAGTAGTTTTACTCCTTCTCCTTTTAGAGATTTAAGCTCGTTTGTAAAACCGCTTTTTGAGACAACAAGATAGATATCTGGCTTTAATTCAGCTGTATCGCACTGCTCTTTTAGTTTTGTCAGTTCAGTTTTTTTCGCTTTAGAGTTAGAGTATTTAGTAATTCCCGCAACGACCTTGCCGGACTCTGTTTTTGCGAGGATGTCTATTTGGGTATTTCTGTCCCAATAACTTCCTACTTCTGTAATAGGGTCATCTTTAAAACTCTCTTTTAAAACTTCTTCTGCTAGTTTCATGAAAATCAGTTCAGAGAACTCCTGCTCGCGGTTAGCAAATCTCTCCTTTGCCTCTTTGTAGTCTCCATCTTTTATACTTTTGAAAAATGGTGATACGAAAGAGAACCAAAAACGCATAAAGGGTTTAGTGAAGTTCAGTTTTTCATCTACGCGCTCCTCCTCATTTGGTGGTGTCTCAAGAGAGTATTCTGCCTCTAGAAGACCTCTGTCAAAAAGTGTCTCCATAGCATATTCACCGTCGTTTCTGGATATGCGAGCTCTCTTTAGTGCGGAGTGAGTCCGGCGATCTCCCATTGCAATACCGCTAAGCAGTGCGTGGCTGTTTTTATCACTCTCGGTTATCTGTGTAATTTCTGCATGTATATATCTGTAGTTGTCAAGAATCTTGCTCTCTATCAGTTGTGTAAGTGGCTTGTGCATATCAACACTCCAACTCATGCCACCAAATACACAAAAGTAATTAATAGCCTGTTCAAGGTCTTTAGGGTTGTTTTGAAAACAGAAAGAACGAAACTGTTCTAAAAGTGTCGGGTTTTTTTTGTATTTACTGTATTTTGACATGTTAAGAAGCCTTGGAGTTGTTTTATGAAATTATACAGGAATAAAAGATAAATATGTTTTTTGCAGTAAGTAGAGTATAGATCAATAAAGCAATTACTCCACTCTGGTAGTTATATCTATACCAAGCTCTTTGAGTCTGTTTCCTATCTCAATAACTCTATTTTTGTATTTTTCAGACTCCATAAAGCCGTCGTATGCATCCAACTCTTTTTCTGTAACTCTAGCCGCGATATTCTCTATTGTGTTTAGTGCTGTTTGTAACTCCTCTTCTAAATCTTCTACTGTCTCTTGCATAATCATCCTTTTTTTAAGTTTTAATATTAGTTTAGTAAGTTTTATAATTATACAAAAAAAGTTTGTATAATTATAAAATTTCAATAAAAATATAAGGAAAATCAATGAAAAACTTTAACTTATCAACACTTTTTTTGGCTACCTCTTTACTCTTTGGATTTAGTGCTGTTGCCGGCGCTGAAGGAATGAAATGCGGACCCGGAAAGTGCGGTGCTTCTATGAAGGCTCCAAAGACCGCAATGAAATGTGGTGCTTCAATGAAAGCTCCAAAAGCCGCAATGAAGTGCGGATCTGGTAAGTGGGGCAGTTCTATGAAGGCTTCAAAAGAGAGTTGGTATAAAAAAGATTCCCAAGAGGAGTATGAGAGAGGCGAAATAAAGACTCATTGAGTTTGAGGTTTTTTAACCTTTGTACCTCTCTCTTATCTCTAAAAACATATCTAAATTACTCATAAACAGCTTAACTAATTTAGGGTCAAAATGTTTCCCTCTCTCTTGGTTGAAAAACTCTAAAATATCTTCTAGTTTCCATGCTTTTTTATAAACCCTATCAGAGCCAAGAGCATCAAAAACATCTGCAATAGCAGTGATACGGCCGAAGATATGTATCTCTTCACCGCTTCTAGAGTTTGGATAGCCACTGCCATCATACTTCTCATGATGCTCATTAGCTACAATTGCTGCTGCTTGGAGTATTGGTTTGTTTGAGCTTTTTAACATATCAAACCCGAGAGAGGCATGAGTTTTCATAATCTCAAACTCCTCCATTGTCAGTTTTCTTGGAGCATGTAAAATCGCATCAGGGATTCCAACTTTGCCGATGTCATGCATCGGACTTGCCATTTTAAGAAGAGAGGCCTCTTTCTCATCCATACCATGGAGTTGTGCTAAAAGTTCGGAGTAAAGAGCTACTCTTTTTACATGGTTTCCAGTCTCTTTGGAACGAGTTTCGCCTATCTCACCCATTGCATATATTACTTCTCTTTGCGTCTCCTCTATAGCATCATTAAGTTCTATAACCTCTGTGACATCGGTTAGATACGCTAATAGAAACTTCTCTTTTGAGATACCTTGTAAATCTATATGGTAAAATTTCTCGCCACTATCGAACAAAACAGTAGATGCCAAGCCCTTTAGGATAATCTCTTCTTGCTCTTGTATACCGATGTCAGAGCAGGTCTCTATCTTAGATAATTCTTTGGATGCAGCACCATTTCTAAACAATACCTGACCCTTTATATCAAAAATAAAAACTGCTGAAGGATTGTGTTTTGGCAGTAGGGATAGATAGTGATTTTTAATATTAAACTTATCATTGATTTTAAAAAAATAGTATATAAAGCAGAAGTTTTGTACCCCAGTGTAATAGAGGTAAATACTGATTAGTGCTAGTAAATAACATGATATATAAATAGCATATATAAGAATTAATGTTGCTAAGACTATCCTTATATAGGAGTCTAAAGGTTTTATATTAGAGCTGTATTTATCAAACATAATGGATTAGTCCTGTTTGGTCTATTTATTAGAAAGTATATCATAAGCGTATAACATTATGTATGTGACTTATGTTACATACAGTTGTTTACTAAAGTGATAAAATATTACGGCTATGTTTAAAGGAGCTGTGATGAGATTTAAACAACTATACTTGGAATTTTCGAGATTAAGTGAATATTTAAACTCTTTTGCACTCTTATTAGCAAGAGTAACAGTTGCCTATGGTTTTTATGAACCGGCAATGATGAAATGGAGTAATATAAACTCTGTTGCAGAGTGGTTTGCCTCTATTGGAATCCCCTTTCCGCTTCTAAACGCCTATATGGCAGCGACTACAGAGATAACAGGAGTTGTTTTATTGACATTGGGGCTTATGACAAGACTTATCTCAATTCCACTTATTGTAGTAATGTTAGTTGCCATCTTTACAGTACATTTGCCAAATGGATTTTCAGCAGGTGTGAACGGATTTGAGATACCATTTTATTACATGTTGTTTTTACTGCTGTTCTTATCACATGGAGCCGGAACCTTTAGCCTTGACAGATTAATATTTGGTGAAAAAAACTAAACTGAAACTATTTTTGTTTTTAGATGTTAGTTTAAGTGCCAATGAATAAATATATAAACTTCAAAGTATAATATTCCAACTCAATTTTTGGAGCTTAATCGTGAAGACATTTGATTTTTTTGATAGCTTAGAAACAAAAAGTCAAGAGGAGCTTCTCGCATCGTCAAGGTTTATGAAAATTTCTTCAGGGGTGCAGCTGTATAAACAGGGTGATATCTGTGAGGATATTCTTTTTTTGACAAAGGGTAGAGTCAGGGTTGTAAGAGAGAGTGAGAATGGGCATAGTCTCTTGTTATACTATTTTGAACAGGGTGAGCAGTGCAATGTGAACTTTATAAGCTCATATAATAGTGCGCCTGCTGTTGGTACAGCCATAGCCGAAACAGAGCTTGAAGGTTATGATATACCGGCTGAACTAATAGCAAGACTTTTTGTAGAAGATAAAGAGTTTCAAAGATATGTGTTTGATCAGTATGTAAAACGTCTAGACACAATGGCCTCTCTAATAGAAGAGATTCGCTTTTCAAGTTTGGATAGACGCATACTTAATTGGTTGATGGCTAAAGAGGAGAAAATAATTAATATTTCTCATGAAGAGTTGGGCAATATACTAGGAACTTCCCGTGAAGTTATTAGCCGAATTCTAAAGGAATTTGAAAAAAATGGTATTTTGAAACTATCTCGTAGAAAGATAGAAATTTGCTAAAATAGGTTATTTATGTAACTAATGTTACATAAATAACTCTTATTGCTGTGTTACAATTATTTCAAATCAAATTAAAAGGATTAAGAATGAAAAAAATAGAAATTATGGCACTTTTACTAGGTGCAACCTTATTTGCAGGTTTAGGTGCAACATCACTTTTTGCAGGAGATATGAAGTGTGGAGCGGGTAAATGTGGGAGCTCTATGGAAAAACCTGCTGCAAAGTGTGGCGGCGACAAAAAGATGCCTGAAAAAGCAGGGAAATGCGGCGGCGACAAAAAGATGCCTGAAAAAGCCGGGAAATGCGGCGGCGACAAAAAGATGCCTGAAAAAGCCGGGAAATGCGGTGCTGGTAAGTGCGGTTGATTTAAGACTCTTGTGAGTCTTTTAACTCTTTTTGAGATTTAAGTCATTAATTTTAAGAAAATCAGTATAATTAAAAATGATTTTCAAATCCCGTAGAACATTTATAAAACATAGTGTTTTGACTTCGGTTATATTTGTTACATGTTCGGGTGAACTTTTTGGTGCCGTCACTCCAATGAGAACTATTGCATTAGTGCATAGGGATTTGTTTCCCGATAGTGCAACGGCTCCAAAAATAGATGATATAAACGCATCATACTACCTTAATTCAATCCTTAATCACTCCCGTGTAACAGATGCAAGCAAGAACTTTATACGAAACGGTGCCAAGTGGCTCAATGAAGAGTCAGCAGGAGAGTATAATAAACTCTATTTAAAACTCTCAGCTCTGCAGCGACAAAAAATACTAAAAAAGATTTCAGATACAAGATGGGGAGAGAGTTGGCTTGACACAATCATGACCTATCTGCTTGAAGCTACGCTTGGAGACCCTATCTATGGCGGTAATATAGCTAAGAGCGGTTGGTTGTGGCTAAATCATAAGCCTGGCTTGCCAAGACCGCTAAAGGCACTTCTATGAAGTATGATATCTGCATTATAGGGAGCGGTGCAGGCGGTGCACCGATTGCTTATGAGCTTGCAAATGCAGGGTATAAAGTGGTGGTTTTAGAGAAGGGGCACAATTATAAGGAGGAGGAGTTTACTAAAGATGAACTTGCCGTTAGTCGTAGGGGTCTATATACTCCACTATTAAAAGATGAACACCATGTAATAAAAGAGCGCAGCGAGGATGGCACAGTTACAAGATATGATGGAGAAGAGTACAATTGGAGCTTCTGGAACGGTTCTATGGTCGGGGGGTCGTCAAATTTGATGAGTGGATATTTTCATCGTATGAAACCGGATGATTTTCGCCTGTTGAGTAAATATGGTAAAATTGATGGAGCAAATATTGTAGACTGGCCTATCAGTTATGATGATCTAGAGCCTTATTATACAAAGGTTGAAGAAGTTATCGGGGTATCTGGAGATGCTGTTAATCATAAATTTTTGGAGCCTCGTTCAACAAAAAACTTTCCATATCCTATGCTTGAAGTAAATGGAGTTACAAAATGGTTTGACTCTGCATGTAAAAGTTTGGGTTACGAAAGTATACCGACTCCACGTGCCATTTTACCTTATGGGGCACTTGGCAGAAAAAGTTGTTCATACTCTAATTTTTGTGGCAGTTACGGCTGTGCTACCGGAGCCAAAGGGAGTGCTAGAGCTGCACTGCTTCAAAAGTGTGATGCCAAGATAATTAGTGAGGCCTTTGTCTATAAATTAGATAGTGATGAGAGCAGGGTTACAAAAGTTCACTATTATGATAAGGAGTTAAAGAACAACTCTGTTGAAGCAAAAATGTTTGTTCTTGCCGCCCAAGCGATAGAGACCTCAAGACTCCTTTTAAACTCAAAAAATATTCACTTTCCAAATGGTTTGGCAAACAGTAGCGGGGAAGTCGGGAAGAATCTTATATTCTCTGCCGGAGGTTCGGGAGAGGGGCGGATAAGATTCGAGTCTCTTACAACGAAACAGCAAAAAGAGTTAATGCAGGCGGGGTTGTTCTTCAACCGTTCTTTGCAGGATTGGTATGAGTATGAGGATAATAATAGAAAGTATAAGGGCGGAACTATAGACTTTTTGTTTGAACATGCAAATATTATAAGTCGTGCCAAGAGAGAGATTTATGATGATAATGGAGCTCTTATCTGGGGCGAAGAACTTCAGAAGAAGATACATAGAAATATCACAACTTCAAGGGTTCTGACATTTGAAGTCTTTAATGACTGGTTGCCTACTGACTACTGCAATGTTACAGTTGATGAAAAGGTAAAAGATAAGTATGGTGTTAATGTTGGAGCCATAAACCTATACTCTCATCCGCATGATATTAAAGTAGGTGAATATTTAGCACAAAAGGCAAAAGTTCTCTTAGAAAAGATGGGCTTAGAAGAGGTCTCTGTCAATATATCGGCAAGTCCGCCTCCAAATCTTGTGGCAGGTGGCTGCAGATTCGGTACTAACGCTAAAATCTCAGTTCTAGATTCAAATTGCAAGGCACATGAGTTAAGTAATCTATATGTGACAGATGCCTCATTTATGCCGACGGGAGGAAGTGTCCCCTACACTTGGACGATTTATGCAAACTCTTTTAGGGTGGCTGATGTTATACTTTCCAGGTTAAAGAGCTAATCTTCAACTGCTCTCGTGATATGTTCAGGCAGACTCTTGCTTGTAGCAGCTCCGAGTTTTTCTAATTTTTGAAATTGACTTGTTATACTCCCTGCTCCAGAGTGCATTCTTGAGAATGTCTCATCGTAGGTTTTCTGCACTGTGCCTATCTGTTTTCCCAGTCTCTCGACACTCTCTATAAAGCCTGAAAACTTATCAAAAAGAAGACCTGCTCTCTTTGCTATCTCTTGGGCATTTTTCTGTTGGTGTTCATATTTCCAACTGTTTTCAACAGCACGAAGGGAGACCATAAGAGTAGTCGGTCCAACCAAGACCACACTCTTTTTAAAAGCGTGGTCAAAGAGTGTGCTATCATGCTCCATAGCCATCAGTAAAGCACTCTCAACAGGTACAAACATAAAGATAAAATCAAGTGTTTCAAGACCTTTTAGGTTCGTATAATCCTTCCCGCTAAGCTCTTTGATATGCTTCTTCATAGATGCTACATGTTGATTAGCAAAAAGCTCTTTTTGTTCATCATCTTCGGATGACGCATACTGTTCATAGGCAGTAAGTGAACTCTTTGCATCGATGATAATCTCTCTTGTATCTGGAAGATGTACTATGACGTCGGGGCGGTACCGACTACCATCACTCTCATGCTCTAAACTAACTTCTCTCTCATATTCGATACCAAGTCTAAGACCGGAGTTCTCCAATACACTCTCTAAAATCATCTCTCCCCAGACACCCTGTGTTTTGCTCTCACCCTTTAGTGCTTTAGTGAGATTTTTGGCATCTTTACTCATCTGATGGTTTATCTCTTTTATGCTTTTTATCTCTGCTTGGAGCATTGAGCGGTCTTTTGCCTCTTTTATATAGACATCATCTATCTGTTTTTTAAACTCGTTAAACTGCTCTTTCATGGGGTTTATCATCTTGGAGATACTCTCTTGGTTTTGAGTGGAGAATTTTTTTGAATTTGATTCTAATATCTTGTCTGCTAGTTCTTTGAACTCTAGTTTCATCTGCTCTTTATTTTTCTCTAAAAGCTCCACTTTCTCTTGATTAAGCTGGTTTATTCCGTTTATACGCTCTTTTAAAACAGCATTCTCATTTTGAAAATTCAGTGATTTCTCAAGGGCTTTGTCCAGCGAAAGAGTTAAACCCTTAACAGTTGTAATCCAGATGCCAACAGCACCAAAAAACAATCCAATTGTCACATAAATAGCTTCTAACATTTTTATTATATTCTCCAAAAATTATTGCAATATTGTATCATAAAGACCGATACCGAATATGTATGATAAACTTTCTTTTATGAATTTAATTAAAATAGATGATAGCAACAGAGAATCCATTGAGATATACCACAAGCTGAGAGAGAATGCTTTTACAGATGACAATAGTTTTATAGCAGATAGCCCAAAAGTGGTAAACATACTTTTAGAATCTGATATAGAGGTAAAAAGTATTTTGGCTACAAGAGAGTATTATGAGGAGTTTTCAGATTTAATACTAAAAAAGTGTATACCTAAACTTTTCGTTATAGAAAAAAAGGATATGCAGGAGATTATAGGTCACAAGATACATCATAACTGTATGATGCATGGAGTTCGTCCTGAGGAGACTCCTCTTGAGGAACTTGGCAATAATATAATAATGCTTGATGATATAACTTCAACCGAGAATGTCGGTTCAATCGCAAGAAGTGCCGCAGCACTCGGGGTAGACTCATATCTCCTGCCGCGCCAATCACCTCACCCTTACGCAAGACGGGCACTTAGAGTCTCTATGGGACATATAAGTAAGTTACAAGTAAATATCTATGATAATATTTTTTCTACTTTAGAGTTTTTAAAAAGTGAGGGCTACAAAATATTCGCAGCTGAGGTAACATCAGATTCAACTCCTCTTATGGATGTAGAGACTCCAAAGAGATGGGTGCTTTTGATGGGGCATGAGGGTAAAGGACTCCCTAGTGAGATTCTTGAGATGTGTGACGAGATTGTAGAGATTGAGATGATGGATAATATCAGAAGCTTCAATGTCGCAGTCGCTGCCTCAATTATTATCTATCAGTTTAAAAATAGTAGAAATATAATAGAATAAGTTTATAATTGATTTAATAGTAGGACTATAGATGAAAAATTTATATGTGGGACGTCAGCCTATCCTCGATATAGATGGGGTTCTTGACTCTTATGAAGTGTTATACAGTCAAAAAGAGCAGGTTAATGGAGATGGTAGTTTTATATTTGCTACCATGCTTAGTGACCTTTTAAGTAAAATAGGCACAAAGATAGTCCTAGGCAGACATAAAGCATTTGTAAAAGTAGATGAAGAGTTTCTATTTAGCGAGAAAATTATCACTATTTCAAACGAGTTTTTTATTCTCTGTTTAGCTAATGAGATAGAGATAAGTGAAGAGGTAGTAAAAAGGCTACAAGAGCTAAAGGCTAAAGAGTATATCTTAGCTCTGGATGATGTAGTTTTAGATGCACAGAGTATACAAAAGTATGAAAAAGTTTTAAACGAGATCTCTTTTATTAGAATAAATATTCATGACGGATTTGTAGTCAGTGAAGAGAATAAGAGTATTGTTAGCGATATAAAAGAGAAAGATATTACTATTGTCGGTACAAGTATTGTAGATAGGTGGAAGTTTGAACTGGCTAGGAGTTTGGGATGTGAACTTTTTCAGGGTTACTTTTTCTCTAAAACAAAGGTATATCAAAAAGAGGAGTATAACCCCTCTCGTTTAAATATCTTAAAGCTCTACTCTCTGCTTGTTGAGAATGCGAGTTTAGATGCTATAACAGAAGAGTTTAAAAAGAATAACTCTACTGCTATATTATTGCTTCAGTACATAAACTCAGGTGCATTTCATTTTAAAAATAAAATCTCATCTATGCACCATATTTTGACACTTGTGGGTAGAGACCCGCTTGCTAAATGGCTTATGCTGATTATCTACTCGATGTCTAAGCTTCCAAATCCAAAGGTTTCACCACTGATGTTAATGGTGAAAAACCGTACGGAGCTTATGGAGTCTATAGTCAAGAGTGTTGTGCCTGATGCCAGTAAAAGTACACTCGATCAAGCATATTTTGTAGGGGTGCTTTCTCTGATAGACATACTATTTGGAGAGAAGTTGGAAGTAGTCCTGGATGAGATGAATGTATATGATATTGTCCGAAAAGCACTGCTTGAAGACTCTTATATTTTGGGTGAGACATACGCTCTTGTAAGAGATATAGAGGAGTTTAAACCTCAAGCTATATCAGATTTTGAGAAGAAATACGCTTTAGAGGATGGTCTGATTACAGAAATGGTGATAAACTGCATGCAGGAGGTCACAACTTTTGAAAAAGCAGTAGCCTCGATAGAAGGATAGAACAGATGGACGGCACAAAACGAGCAAATATTAGAAGTGGTATAAGTGTGGCTATTGTACTTAAAGAGGATCAAGAGAGTGGACGACTTACAGATGGAGTAGTCCGTGATATTTTAACAAAATCCCCAACTCATCCTCATGGCATAAAAGTTCGCCTGATGAGTCGTGAAGTTGGACGGGTAAAAAAGATATATTAGTATTTATCACGAAAAATGAACTAGTTCATTTTACTACGCTAACGCTTAGTTCTCTTCGGCAGAGAGCCCATTGCACTGGTGCAATCTTATTTTAGTAAAATATAATAAGCTATAATTTTAAAAAAAGATATATTTATGAAATTGAAATTTTCAAATCTTCCTCTCTCAAAGGAGATGCTTCACAACCTAAATGAGATTGGCTATAAAGAGATGACTCCTGTTCAGGCAGAGAGTCTGCCTTATATCCTAGAGGGTAAGGATGTGATTGCTCAAGCAAAAACCGGAAGCGGTAAAACAGCGGCATTTGGGATAGGACTTCTTCATAAGTTAGAGGTTAAAAAATTTAGAGTTCAGGCTCTTATACTTTGTCCAACGCGTGAGCTGGCAGACCAGGTATCGCGAGAGCTTCGAACCTTGGCTAGATTTACTCACAATATAAAGATTTTAACCCTATGCGGCGGAACTGCATTTGGACCGCAGTTAGGTTCCCTGCGTCATGGTGCCCACATAGTTGTAGGAACACCGGGACGAATTTTAAAACACCTTAAAAAAGAGACTCTCTCTTTAGGGAGTATGAATACGCTTGTACTTGATGAAGCTGATAGAATGTTGGATATGGGTTTTAGCGAAGAGATAAACGAACTCTTAGAGTTTGTACCAAAAGAGAGACAGACTCTTCTATTTTCAGCTACTTACAGCGATGAGGTTTTGGATATTAGTGCCACTCTGCAAAAGGATGCTGTCAGTATAAAAACGGTCTCCACGGAGCTTGCAAATAGTATTACCCAGAGGTTCTATGAAGTGCAAAACACTCAAAAACTAGCTACTCTTATAAATATTTTTGCTAATTTCAATCCTGAAAATGTCATAGTCTTTTGTAACACTAAAATAGAAGCTCAAGAAATTGCTGATAATCTACAAAAAAAGAAGATAGACGCACTCGCTATTCATGGGGATCTGGAGCAATATGAAAGAGATGATGTATTAGTACAGTTTGCTAACAAAAGTTGTCCCGTATTAGTGGCAACTGATGTAGCAGCGAGAGGGCTGGATATAAAAGAGCTCTCTATGGTTGTGAATTATGATGTTCCTCACTCTGAAGAGACTTATACCCATCGCATCGGCAGAACAGGACGAGCAGGTAAGGAGGGTTTGGCTTTTACTCTGTTTACGGAGTATGAAGCAGACAAAGCTTATGAATACAGGAGTGATACTTCCCTTTTTCAGGAGTCTGGAGATTTAGATACTATTGTTGGTTTTGAGATGAAGCCTGCAAACTTAACACTTGTTATTGAGGGCGGTAAAAAAGATAAAGTTCGTGCCGGAGATATTTTGGGAGCATTAACAGGTGAGGCTGGATTAGAGGGAAGTTCTATCGGAAAGATAGATATTTACGATAGACAGAGTTACGTCGCAATACAGAGCAGTAAAATAGATGAGGCTCACCGACAGCTCAAAAATGGAAAGATTAAAGGGAAAAAGTTTTCGGTTTGGATGCTTTAAAATATATCAACAACTACCCAGAAGCTATAAAAAGGCAGGTGCATGAGTTAATAAAAGAGAACAGGTTAGCTCACTACCTTTTAAAAAAATATCCTGCTTCCCATGATAAAAAAACAGACAAAGCACTATTTAAATATGTGAATGAGCTTAAAAATACTCATATGAAAAAGGTAGCACCGCTTAGTAAAGTAATCTATGACGGAAAAATAAATGTTATCCATAATGCTTTAGGGACACATCACTTTATCTCGCGCGTGCAGGGCTCAAAATTAAAATCTAAAAATGAGATTCGTATAGCTTCAATGTTTAAAAGTGTACCACAGAATTTTCTGGATATGATAGCCGTTCATGAGTTGGCGCACTTTAAAGAGAAAGAGCACAACAAGGCGTTTTATAAACTGTGTGAGTATATGCAGCCTAACTATCATCAACTAGAGTTTGATTTGAGACTCTATCTTACACATGTGGATATGAAAGGCAAGATAGAGGAGTGGAGTTAACTACTCTTCAAGCATGGCTATTTTTTTATCGTAACTCTCATTCATCTCATCTAACTCGTTTTGAGAACTCTCTAAAAGATTAAATATCTCCTCAACCTCACTCTCTTGAGAAGCAACAATTTTAGATAGTTCCATTAGTTTAGAACTCTCTAAAGAGTTTGATGCCTCTATAAGCTCTTTATTATTCATCTCTAACAGCTCTTCAGTCTCAATAATAGAGGACTCAAGTTTTTCAATCTTTTTCTTAAGAGGTGAAGTGAGCTTGTTTCTTTCACGTATGAGCCCAGCTTTTAGCTTTTTATTCTCTTTGGTGTTTGTTTTTGGAACACTCTTTATCTTCTCAACTTGCTCCTCCTCTTCCCAGCCAATCTTTTCTAAAAACAGATTGTATCCGCCATCAAAATATTTTGCACCATCTTTTGCAAAGATTATTAGTCTATCGCAAACACGGCGAAGCAGCTCTTCTGAGTGAGTTACAATAATTACGGAGCCTTTGAAGTTTTTAATAGCGTTTGTAAGAGCATTGATAGAGTCCATATCTAAGTGGTTTGTCGGTTCATCAAGAAAAAGAAGGTTTACTTCGCGAGCTAAAATCTGCCCCAGCATTACACGGCTTTTTTCACCACCTGAAAGAAGAGAGACTTTTTTATCTGCGCTCTCACCGCTAAACATCATGGCAGCGCTTATACTTCTAATGATTCCAGCAGGGAGTTTTGTATTGGCAGAGTGGATTTCGTCCATAACCGTACTATCTGGATGAAGACGTGAGATGTTCGTTTGTCCAAAGTGTGCAAATGTCGTACTTGGGTGCATGTGAATCTCACCGTCTAGCTGTTTTAATTCACCGGCAATAGTATTTAAAAGAGTTGATTTACCTTTTCCGTTTTTTCCAATAATACCTATACATTCACCTTTTTCAAGCGTAAAGGAGATGTTTTCAAAGAGGATGTTTTGTGGTGTATATCCAAAGCTAAGATCTTTAACATCAAGAAGGACTTTTGCAGGAGTCTCTTTGAAATTGAAGTCAAACTTCAGAGTAGAGTCAAATCCTAAATCATCCAGTAGCTCCATTTTATCCAGCTGTTTTACTTTTGATTGAGCCAGAGCAGCGGTAGAGGCACGGGCTCTATTTTTTGCAATGAACTCTTCAAGCTCTTTTATTTTCCTCTCTTGTGCTGCTTTATGTTTTTCATATAACTCATCGTTTGCTTCTAGTTGCGCATAAAATTTATGAGTATCTCCCTGAATAACACTTAAACTTTTCCTTACTATTCCCATAGTGTGTGTAGTGACGGCGTCCATAAAGTCTCTATCGTGAGTAATTAAGATAACTTCACCCTCAAAGGATTTTAAAAAAGATTTCAACCATCTCAGAGAGAGAATATCAAGATAGTTGGTAGGTTCATCTAAAAGCAGCAGATTTGGTTCTGTAACTAAAAGTTTAGCAAGATTGATTCTGATTTGATAGCCGCCGGAAAAAGAGAGAGGATCCTTATCTAAGTCTTCCTGCCCAAATCCCAAACCAAAGAGTATTTTTTCAACTCTGTAGATATCATATTTCATATCATCTTTCAGGGCTAAGGCTGCCTCTTCTCTTAGGCTGCTTTCACTGAATACAAGATGCTGTTTAAGCGCACCGATTTTGTAACCTTTAGGTATAAGCACCTCACCGCTGTCCGGACTCTCCTCACCTAAAATAATCTTAAAAAGTGTAGACTTTCCACTTCCGTTACGTCCGACTAGACCAACCCTCTCGCCACTGTTTAGTTTAAAACTAAGCTTATTAAAAAGCTCCTGCGAAGCGAAGTTTTTTGAGATGTTTATAAGTTGTATCATTTGACTCTTTTATTTATTGGAGATTTTTTTTATACTCTCTAGTAACCATGGCCACTCACCATATCCGCTATCGGCATTTATGTGTCCGGCATTTTGCAAAACTTTCATGGGTATCTTAAGTGAACTCTGAAGGTCTGCTGCTTCATTTTGAGTCATATATGGGTCATCTGTTGATGTTATTAGAAGAGACTCTTTCGCATAAAGGTTTAGAGGTATTTTACAAGGGTAAAAACTTGCCAGTTCAGGTATATCACATGCTAGACTTGGCGGAACAACGAGAAAAAGGTTCTCCACTTCCGCCGGTTTCATATCGTTGCAGATATGAAACCAGAGGATATTAGCAACAGAGTGGCAAATGACAATATCTGGTTTAAAGTCATCCAACTCTTTGATTAACTCTTTTTCCCACTCATCTTTGTTTGGCAAATCAATATTGCTAAACTTTACAAAACTGACTTTTCCGTAATCTTTGGCAAGCTCTCCTGCCAACCAGCTCTGCCAGTGTGGAAAATCACTTCCACCCCAACTATGGAGAATTAAAACTTTTTTGCTCATGTAATAGCTCTCTTATTAAAATATGGCTTAAGTATAAAAAAGAGTATTAAGCTCCATAGTACAACACTGCTTAGCATCTCTAAAATAGAGAACTCTTCATGTATATGAACTAAAGATTTAACATCAATGCTGTTTGTGTCAAATATATAGTCAAGTCCAAGTCCAAAGATAGTGCTTCCAAGAACAATAGTTCCAAGGTAGATATATAGGGATGTTGTACCTAACATCTTTTTAACCACACCGATTGTTACCGTATTTGTGGCAGGTCCTGCACTTAAAAATACAAAAGCGGCTCCTGCACTTACACCGTTTAGCATAAGTGCTGCGGCAATGGGGAGTGAAGCAGTCGCGCAAACATACATCGGTACGGCGATAGCTATGGCAATAATGTATGAAATCCAGGAGTACTCAATTAGAGTGTCGCTGAGATTTTGAGGAATTGCTATGCTTATAAGAGCACCTAAGATTAAACCCCAAAAGAGAGGCTTCGCAATATCACCAAGAAGCGTTACAAAGGCATATCTCATAGCTTTTATAAATGAGAATCTTATCTTTTGTCCATCATCAGTGCAGGATGATTCTCCAGAGCAGCAGCAATTATCAGACTCTTCATCAGGCACTTTAATGCTGAAGTTTTCTGAAGAAACTTCAGCATTAAAGTTTTGAGGGTGCATGCTAAATTTATTCATAGCAGACTCTCTCTCTGGCTCCTTATCAAATATATTTGTTAGTATACCGGCAATCATAGCTATTATCATTGAAGTTATAACTCTGTAGATTGTGAAAACCCATCCAAACATACCAAATGTTGCCAATATTGAATCAATACCGGTTATAGGTGTTGAGATAAGGAAAGAGAGAGTTGCCCCTCTGCTTGCACCACTCTTTTTTATACTTGTTGCAAGGGGGATGACACCGCAGGAACAGACCGGTAGAGGCACACCAAAAACAGTAGCTTTAATAACAGAACTTATACTCTCACGACCGAGGTGCCGTGTAACAATGGATTCTGGTACCAGTTCATGTAAAATACCCGCAAAAACAAGCCCAAAAAGAATGTACGGGGCCATTGCACTACTAAGTTCAAAGAGTGCTTTGAAAAAAAAAGTTATTATTTCCATTATGTCTCCTTAGAGATTTTGATATTGTAAGAGATTAAGCTCTAATGTGCAGAGTAGCTCTATATAAGTCTGTACTCCTACTCTCTTTAAAAAACCTTTTAATCACTAATACTATTTACTGTTATAGCATTTGCAATACGAAGCATAGTCTCATTTTTGCCAATTATTGCCATAACGCTATCAACTCCCGGACCTGCCATTTTTCCTAAAAGTGCAATACGAAGTGGTTGACCGATTTTGCCAAAACCTATTCCCATCTCGTCTATAACCTCCTCCATCAATCTATGATAATCACTTGGCAGGTGGAGTTCGCTGCATGTAGTGATTTTTGCTCCAAAAGTATTCAGAATCTCTACGGCGTTATCTTTAAATGCTTTGGCAGCAGCTTTTTTATCGTAGGAGGTCGGAGTGTTGATAATCTCTTTTACAAGATTGGCCATCTCTTGTAAAGTTTTAGAACGATCTTTAAGAACATCCAAGAGAATCTCTTTTTTATCATGGGAGGCTAAGATCAAATTATACTCCTCAAGTAGTTTTGCCAACTCACTGTTTGGTGTGTTTTTGATGTAATGGGCATTTAACCAGTCAAGCTTCTCAATATTGTAAATTGATGCTGATTTATTAATATCTGTTGGGCTGAAAAGTTCTTGCATCTCATCCATTGAGAATATCTCTTGATCCCCATAGCTCCATCCTAGACGTACTAAAAAGTTTAAAAGTGCAGCAGGAGTGTAGCCCATCTCTTTATATGCCATAACATCGGTAGCACCATCACGTTTACTTAGTTTTTTGCCTGCAGAGTTGTGAATCATAGGAACATGGTAAAATTTTGGTATTTCAAAACCAAGAGCCTTATAAACTACTATCTGTTTTGGCGTATTTGATAGGTGGTCATCTCCACGTATAACTTCATTAATTCCCATTAAGTGGTCATCAACTGCTACGACAAAGTTATAAGTCGGAGCACCGTCAGCTCTTGCTATTACAAAATCATCTAAGATATCTTCAGCTTGAAAGCTAATATCTCCTTTAACGCCATCTTTAACAACAATCTCACCGCTTAAAGGTGCTTTTATGCGAATAACAGCTTCCATACCATCTGGAGGGGTGCCGTCAAAGTCGCGATACTTACCGTTATATTTAGTACGCTCTTTATTTGCCATTTGAGTTTCACGAAGTTCTGTAAGTTCCTCTTTTGACATATAGCACTTATACGCTTTGCCCTCATCTAGTAGTTGTCTAATATATTTTGCATAAACTTCATCTCTTGCAGACTGGTATGTTATCTCCCCGTCATGCTCAAGACCTAGCCACTCAAAAGCTTTTAAAATTGCCTGCGTAGCCTCCTCAGAGTTTCTTGCCTTATCAGTGTCCTCTATACGAAGAACAAATTTCCCGCCATTCTTTTTAGCCCAAAGATATGAAAAAAGTGCGGTTCTTAAACCACCAATATGAAGATAGCCTGTAGGACTTGGAGCAAAACGAGTAACAACCATGAGAAACCTTTATTAAATAGTTATCGAATTTTAGGCAAATATTTGTTAAAGATGGGTAAAATACCATTTTTAATTTATAGGAAAATAGATGTATAAAATATTTTTGACTCTTGTGCTTAGCGTATTGTTGAATGCCGATTTAATTAATGGTGTTTCTGTTGTTGTTAAAGGGGATGCCATAACGCTTTATGACATCAAAGAAGAGATGAGAATCTCTAAGGTTGATGCAGATACTGCCACGGACATTTTAATAAGAAAAAAGCTAGAAGAAGAGGAGATAAAAGAGAGAAAAATAACTGTTTCAAGTAGTGAAGTCTATGATGATATTAAGAAGACAGCAGCAGCAAACAATATGAGTGTAAGTGATTTTTACGAGGCTGTTAGAACTTCAAACGGACTTAGTTCTAGTGAATTGAAAGTAAAAACTAAAGAGAAGATTCTCTCTCAAAAACTCTACTCTGCAATAGCCTACTCATCCATCTCTCAACCTAGTGATGATGAAGTAAAAGAGTATTATGAACTAAATAAAAAAGATTTTACACACCCAATAGCTTTTAATGTGATTATTTATAGTTCTAAAGACAAGTCAAAACTTAAAAAGAAGATTAGCAATCCGATGTTTTACTCTCCTGATATCAGGATGGATGAGCAGAGAATTTTATATGATAGAGTCGCACCGGAGTTGGCAAAGTTTTTAGAAAAAGCACAAATAGATAGATTTACTCCAATAATTCCAGATAGAAAAGGCGGCAGTATGAGTTTCTATCTAAAAGATATTGAGAAGTCAGAAGTTCAAGGCTATGAAGGTGTTAAAAACAAGGTAATAAACTTAATTATGAGCAGTAAAAGAGAGCAGGTGCTCAGTGATTACTTTGCAAGACTAAAGGGTAATGCCGATATAAAAGTTATAAGAGAAGTAAAATAAAATGCTCAGTGATGCAAACTTTATAAATATTGCGTCAGAACTAGCTAGCGCTTCAAAGTGTGTCTCTAAACAGGTAGGGGCTGTCATAGTAAAAGACGGGCGAATCTTAAGCACTGGTTACAACGGTACTCCTGCAGGGTTTACAAACTGTTGTGATCATTGGGATAATGAGTATACAAAAGAGCATCATGAGTGGTCAAAAACCTATGAAATACATGCTGAGATGAATGCAATCATCTGGGCAGCAAGAAAAGGAATCTGTATAGAGAATGCTACAATATATGTAACATTAGAACCATGCAGTGAATGTAGTAAAAACTTAATCGCAAGTGGCATAAAAAGAATAGTATACTCAAAACCGTATGAGCATACACACTCGGATACAATCTCACAATTTATTAAAGATAATGGTGTGAGTATTGAAAAACTTAAGTTACAGGGAGAATAGAATGAATGAACAAAAAGCATTAGAAGCAGAGATAGGAAAGCACCTTATGCAGCCTAATAATTACGGTAAACTTGAGGATGCAAACTGTGTGGGTGTCGGCATAGACAATTCAACTAAATCCTATGTCATTATGTATATTAAAAGAGATGAAAACACTATTTTGGATGTGATGTTCGGTACTAACGCTAATCAGGATACAACTACTTTGGGCTCTCTTTTGACAGATATGATTAAGGGTGATGAGATAAACAGTGCTCTTGAGACTATTTCTTCCTTAGAAAAAGATCTTGAAAATAGTTATGCAGCTCTTAAAGCACCTCGTATTGACACTTCAATGCCGGAGGGGGAACAGGTTGAGCATGTCTCTACCGAGCATCAAGACAGTGCAAATATGGTTTTAACCTCTTTTCGCGCTGCTATGAGACATTACGAGCGTAAACAAGGCGGAGTAGAAGAGGAACAGTTTGAGATGAATATACCAAAAACTTGTCTATACTCAGGCACTGAGTGTCAACATAAAGAGGAGATAGTTTAGTTTTTTAAAAACTCAGCAACTCTTTGTGTTGGACGACCGATAATAGCACGTCCATCTTTTATAATGATAGGTCTCTCTATTAGTTTTGGATTTTTTGCCATTGCTGATATTAGTGCATCGTCATTACTCTCTTCTTTGAGATTTAACTCTTTATATATATCCTCTTTTATTCTCATTAGTTCTCTAGGAGTAAGTCCAAGCATTTTTAAGATAGTTTTTATCTGATTCTCATCCGGAGCTGTATCAAGATATTTAACAATATTGTGCTCATAGTTGTTCTCTTTAACAATGGCGAGAGCTTCACGAGATTTTGAGCACCTTGGATTATGCCAAATTGTAACTTCTTTCATATATGTTCCTTTTTTTATTGGTATTTTACACTATAATTTAACAATAGAAAAATTTACTTAAGAAGATTGAATGATTGATATAGTTTTGTATTTTCATATTTTAGCGGCAACCGCCTGGATAGGCGGTGCACTGCTTCTGTTTATTCTTGGAATTTTTATAAAAGATATAGAAGCGCAAGAGCAGACGTATGAGCATCTGGGTCCGCTTTATGGCTATTTTGAGGTATTTTGGTTGCTAGTTCTATGGACAACAGGTCTTTTGCTCTTTTTTAATTTTAATCTTATTGATATATTGACACTAAATGTAAATGAATCACGTCTTGGTTATATGATGAGTCATAAACTGTTTTACGTTGCCGCAATAACTGTTTTTACTATAGTCCACATGAGAATTGCGCTCAAAACACATAAACATAACCGTACTATGCTTCAGAATATAATATCACGTGCGAGTTCTTTAATGATTTTCTTCTTAAATCTTGGAATATTATGGTTTGCAATTCAGTTGAGACATATTCTCTCTTAACATGCAGACTCTCCTATTAAAGGCAAACAGATGATCTATGAACTATCTAATCCACTTACAAAAACTCTGGTCACACATCTAAGAGATCAAAGGAGGGATGCTATTCGTTTCAGACATACTATTGCAGAGCTTACAAAGCAGCTTGTTTATGAGGCACTAAAAGAGCTTCTCTTGATAGAAAAAGAGATAACTCCATGGCAGGGTAATGGTGTCTTTAGAAGTATTGATGAGGATAGTATAGTTGTAGTTACAGTTCTAAGAGCCGGAATGCCGATGCTCGATAGCGTAATGGAGCTTCTGCCTGAGGCTCATGCCGGTTTTTTGGCGATGAAGAGAGATGAGACTACTCACAAGAGTGTTTTGTATTATGACAGAGTACCGGAGTGTAAAGGTAAAAACATTCTCTTAGTCGATCCTATGGTGGCTACGGGCGGCTCAATTATGGATGCCATAGAGCTTATTAAAAACAAAGATCCCTTGAAAATTACAGCACTAAATATAATAGGCTCTCCGGAGGGTTTAGATGCCGTTAGTTCAGCTTATCCTGATGTTGATATTTTTATTGCACAAATAGATGAAAAACTCAATGACAGTAAATATATAATTCCCGGTCTTGGTGATGCAGGTGACCGCGCTTATAATACGCCTGAGTAAGTAATGTTTATAGATTTAAAAGCTAAAAGCTCCTCGGAGATACTAGAGTGTTTTGAGAAGCTACATGTAGAGGGTGGTGAGTCTGTAGAGATTGAAGTTTTAGAGTCTGATGTTGAGAGTATCAGCTATAAGGCTTTTGTAGACTTGGCACAACTCTTTTTTATGAAGATGTTAACACCTGTAAAAGAGAGTGAGAGCAGTGTTATATTGAGATTTAAAAAGTTAAATGAGAATCTATCTTTTCATAAGGCGCAGATAAGTAGTGAGAAGTATGGAGTTGATAGTGAGTTTTTCACTCTTGATAAAACTTCTCAATTTAGTTTTTTATACCATTATCAAAAAGCATTAGAGTTTATAGAGATAAAGAGCAGAAAAAGAGTTCTAAACCTTGGCGTAAACAAAGCAGATGAGTTTAAAGTTATAAAAAAGATGCTAACAAGCAGTGAATTCGACTCAATAGAGTTTGTCGGTGTAGATTATTCAGCCTCTGCTATTGAGTACGCAAAAAAAGATTTTGCCCACTCTAATGTAGAGTTTATTTGTCAAGATATAAATCATCTTGAGAGGTCAGATTTAGGCAGATTCGATTTGATAATATCAATAGGAACACTGCAGAGTTCAGGTATAGAGTTCAATGCTACTTTTATGTCCATATATCAAAATCACCTGCAAAAAGGCGGAGCAATGATACTTGGTTTCCCAAACTGCAGATGGATTGATTCTGAGATGGTTTATGGTGCAAAAGCACCAAACTACAACTTTAGTGAGCTTAGTTTAGTTCTCAAAGATATACATTTTTGCAAAAAGTATCTTCAGCAAAAGAGATATCGAGTAACGATAACAGGCAAAGATTATCTCTTTTTAACAGCAAGAAAAACAGGTTAAAAGGTATAGAAAAGTTTGTAGATACTGTTTTTTTATTTTAGATATACTACCAGAAATATAAACCCTATAAAGGAGTACAAATGGAAGATTGTGGTCTTATCTCCGGTAATGAACTATTCCAAAAAAGCTACTTTAAGGCTCATGAAAAAGAGTTCTTAGAGTTAGTCGAAAAAGGACAGAATCCAAAAGCTGTCTATATAGGTTGTTCAGACTCTAGAGTTTTGCCAAACCTTATTACCAAAAGTGCTCCCGGCGATCTGTTTGTTATTAGAAATATAGGCAATTTTGTTGCACCATATAAGCCCGATGAGAATTTTCACTCAACTGCTTCAGCCATAGAGTATGCAGTTAGTATCTTAAAGGTTAAAAATATAATTGTTTGCGGGCATACACATTGCGGAGCGATTAAGGCTGCATATGAAAAAGATGAACTAAATAGTCCGGAGTTAATCCATACAAAAAAATGGCTCACATTGGCCGATAGAGCAAAGTCACAAGCCCTATTGGCCTTGGGTGCAGATGCAGATAAAGAGACACTCTTTCGTTTAACGGAGAAGCTTTCAGTCATCTCACAAATTGAAAACCTTTTGACCTATCCCTCTGTAAAAAAGAGAGTAGACAATGAAACTATATCAATTCATGGTTGGATTTATGATATACAGAGTGGCGAGATAGAGTATTATGATCCTGAAAATTCTCAGTTTATTCCAATTAGTTCACTAAAAATCCAAAAGTCACAGTAGATACTTCTTAATCCAGACACTCAGGACATAAAGTCCCCATATATGTTGCTTAAAGCCTCCTGTCTGGGCTTTTTTAATATATTCATTAAGTGCTTCTTTTTTGAACATCTCACTCTTATCATTGACCTCTAAAATCAGATCTACTCTTGTGCTGTTTACCAGGTACTCCATGTATGGGTTTGAGAAGCCTTTTTTTCTTCTTGAGATAATTTTTTCTCCAAGGTGCGGTTTTACAATCTCTTTGAGTAAAGATTTTGTAACTCCATCTTCATAACGCAGTTTTGGATCTATAGTGAAAATTCCAGAGACAAGTTTATGGTCTAAAAATGGTGTTCTAGATTCAACTCCGTGAGCCATGCTGACGCGGTCTAGCTTTGTTAAAAAGTGCTCTGCTTGAAAAAGGTTTAGGTCAATATAGCTGTACCATATAGTCTCATCACTGTGCTCAGAAATGTCAAACCTGTCTCTATAACTTTTTAGATATTTCAGTGAGTGATTGTCCTTAACATTTCTTTTCATTAAGGCACTCTTTTGCAGGTCTGTAAAGTTCTCTCCTGAGGTGCGAAATAGCAGGGTGTCATCAAAGACTCGTTTATAGTATTCCCACTCTCTGTTCATAGAGAAGTTTGAGTGAAAATATCTTTTTAGCCAGTTTTTATTTTTAAGTTTTGAGGCACTATGTATATCCATATACTCAAAATATTGTCTATATCCTAAAAATAGTTCATCGCTTCCTTCCCCGCTTAGTACGACTCTGTAGCCATCTCTCTTAATTTGCTCAAAAAGAGCGTATAGTGGAATAGCAGCAGGGTCGTTAAGAGGTTCGTCGAGGGTATCGAGGACTCTGTCTGTAGTCTCAATAAAATCATTTTGTGAGATTTCAACCTCTGTGTTTTGAAGAGCTAAAAACTGCGAACTCTCTCGTGCATTTTCTCTTTCATCGTACTTTGGATAATCTTTGTAGCCTACGGTATATGTTTGTAAATTAACTCCATTTTTAACTGCGTATGCATTTATTGCTGCACTGTCTATACCGCCAGAGAGTAGTGAGGCCATCGGCACATCGGAGTTTAGTCGTATGTTTATAGACTCATCTAGAAGCTTTTCCAAGAGACTAACAGCTTCATCTCTGTTAGTTATAACACTTGGTTTGTTATCAAGCAGGTCAAAGTATCTTTTAAGCTCAAAATTGTTCTCTTTAAATATAAGATACTCTCCTGCTGAGAGTTTTTTAATACTCTTAAAAAAAGTAAAAGGGGGAGTCGGAGCTAAAAATGAGAGATAACTCATAAGGGCATCTTCATCCATCTCGACTTTATGTAAGAATGGTACAAGAGCTTTTATCTCAGAAGCAAAAATAAAAGCTTTGTCATGTAGGTAAAAGATAGGTTTTTTGCCAAGTCTGTCACGAAAAAGATATAGAGTCTTATCGTCAAGTAGAGCTATGGCAAACATGCCTCTTAAATGTTGGACAAACTCTACACCCCACTTCAGATAGGCTGCGATTATTACTTCGCTGTCACTTTGTGTTTTAAACTCGAACTCTCCTGCGAGCTCACTCTTTAACTCTTTGAAGTTATAAATCTCTCCATTGAAAGAGAGTAGAATTTTCTCATATTTTAGCGGTTGATGCGAGCGGGTATTACTATCTATTATGCTTAGTCTCTGATGCGAAAAAAATAGATTTTGTGTTTGAGTTATTCCGCAGAAGTCCGGACCTCTATGTGAGAGCAGTGAGAGTGCTTTTTTTGCTTTGGCATCATCATATTCCCCCAATATCCCAAAAATAGCACACACTAGATAGTATCCTCACTGTTTTTTAAAAAATAGACAGTTATATCATCTTCGACATAACTATCTTTCATTATTACACTCTCTACACCAAGGTCTATTGCCATCTGCTCTATCTGCTTGGTTGTGATATAGTTATAAGTCTCACTTACCTTATTCCCGTGAAGAACATTAAAGATAAATCCTAGTCTGCATGTGGAGAAACAGTTTCTTACAAACAGATGAGTTTCAAAACTCTCAAGGACATTCATGGCACCACTGCACACATAGTAGTCAGCAGGGGGAAGTTCATCTTTGCAGATATCTGCAATAACTATCTCACACCCGGTTTTCTCAGAGGCGATAGAGTACATGTCAGGCAGTAAATCTATGCCGATATAACTCTTCGGAACTCTTTTCTTTTTCATCATATAAGTATAGAGATCGCCAAATCCACACCCTGCATCAGCAATGGTGTATGAACCTATCTCATTTGGAAGCATCTCTAAAATAACATCAAATCTAATCTTCTGAGACTCTTTTGAGTGCCAGTTTACACCCTTGGCGGTAGTTCCATATTTGTCGATTGCTGATGAGTAGAATTTTTCATTATCTATACGTGGCATAATAAGTCTCAATACTATCTAAGAAGTTTAACTTCGATACGGCGGTTGTCTCTACGACCCTCTTGGGTTGAATTGTCTCCAACAGGATCCTGTGATCCTTTTCCAACAGTTGAGAGTCTGTCTTTTTTAATGCCATAATTAGCAAGAGCCTCTTTTACGGAGTTTGCACGGTTTTTGGATAGTTTTTTATTGTATTCATCGTCACCGTTATTGTCTGTATATCCATATATAACTACTTTGTAAGTGCTATTATTTTGTAAAAAGAGGGCAAAGTTTTTTAAATCCTCAATAAGTTTTTTAGATATGGAGTAGCTGTCATTGTCGAAGTTTAACTCTAGTGTCGCAGTTTGCGGACAGCCGTAGCCATCTACTAGAAACTCATCACTTGTATCCGGACAATCGTCTTTTGAATCTACAACCCCATCATTATCACTGTCAAGCTCACAACCTTTATCGTCAACCACCATTGCATTAGGAGTGTTTTGACATTTGTCAAGTTCATCTGATACCCCATCCTTATCTTTATCTGCTTTAATTTCTATTACTGAAGAAGCTTTTTTCTCTACTGTTTTTGAAAGAGGTGATTCTTCCACGGCGATGGGTTGAATATGTTTGAATTCAGCGGTTTCACCGGCATTTAAAAAAAGAGAACTAATGAGTATTGACAGGAGTGATATAGGAAGCTTCATAGTATGGTATCCTAAACAGGTTTAATTAACAGATTATAGTATAAATAATCTTTTTTACAAAAAATGCTTATAATATTTTTAAATTGTGTTAGAATATATTCAATAAGTAATAAGGATTTACTATGGAGCATATTTATAACTTAGCAATTATCGGAGCAGGTCCAGCTGGTATTGCTACAGCTGTTGAGAGCTACTTGCAAGGTATTAGAGATATAGTTTTGCTAGAGAAAGATCAAAATCACAACTCCACGATACGTAAATATTACAAAGATAATAAGAGAGTAGATAAAGATTGGAAGGGTCAAAAAATTGAACTTGACGGAAGAATATATTTTGTAGATGGAACAAAAGAGACAACCCTTGATTTTTTTGATGAGATTCTGGCGCATCACTCGGTTGAACTTCGTACTCATGTAGAGGTACAAAGCATAGAAAAACAAGAAGATTGTTTTGAGGTGTTTATGGCAGGTAAAAGTATAAAAGCAAAAAATGTGGTTGTGACAATAGGAAGAATGGGAAAACCAAATAAGCCAAGCTATAAAATACCTCCCGGAATAAGAAAAAAGATAGCTTACACGCTTGACGGATGCGGTGAGGGTGAAAAAATTTTAGTTGTTGGAGGCGGAGATAGTGCAATAGAGTATGCAGTTGATTTGAGTGAGAAAAACGAAGTCTCAATCTGTTACAGACGAGAGACTTTTAGACGGGCTAACCCTACTAATCAGAGAGATATAGCAAATGCGATAATGCATAAGGAAGTAGAACCGATTTTAGGTATCAATATTAATGCATTAGAAGATGATAACGGCAGAGTAAAAGTAGTTTTTAGTGAGATTGAAGCACAAACATTCGATAGGCTTATTTACGCAATAGGCGGAACTACTCCAAGTTCATTCCTTGCGGGTGCAGGTATAAAAGAAGAGGGTGGAAAACCTGTACATGATGATAATTATGAGACAAATATTAAGGGTCTTTTTGTAGCCGGAGATATTACACAGGAGTCAGGCGGAAGTATTGCACTTGGGTTAAACCATGGGTATGCTATAGCCTGTTTTATTCAAGGTCACCAGGGAAAGGATTAGTAGTTGTTTGTAAAATAGCCGGGTCTTTTTCACTTATTGGACCCTCTGCTGTTTGCAGTATTAGCTCCAGTTCACAATTTAGATACTCAGAGGTAGATATGGGCTCAAAATTTTTATCTTCAAATGCTGATATTTTCGCATTTTTTATTATATCTTCAAGAAGAGAAAAAGATGATGTTTGTGATGAGGAAGAACCTCTTAGTTTAGAGTTCAGGTAAATATTTACGGTGGTTGACATCTTCTCATTTAGAAGAGGATGCTTCTTTAAAAGGGCTTTTTTATCTATCGTTCTATTGGCTTCTAACACTTCTTGTATTGAATCACGTGCTAGCTGTAATAAAACAGAACGAGACATTAAGGCTCCTAGTATTAAATATTAACACATTATACCCTATTTTAATTCTGCTCTTTTGAGTTTGAAATTATTTAAAAGCTTAATAATTATCATTACAAATATAACTTGAAAAAGAGAGGCTAATATAAATGCGTAGTAGTGAAACTGGTCTATACTATTTGCATTATACGCCAATGTTGCCATTGCAATCAGTAGAGTAAGAGGCATAGAGTGAGAGAGTCCCATTAGTATGGAATCTATCATTTTGAGCTCTTTTATAAAAACTAGTGAGGCTATAACTCTCATGGCAATCATAGCCAGTGTTATCAAGATAGCTTTTGATATAAGACCATCTATAATAAGTGCATCTAGATGAAATGAGCTCCCGATGTGTATGAAAAATATAGGTATTAAAAAACCAAAGCCATATGAAGCCAGCTTTTCAGGTAGTTCATGTTTATGCTCAAAAAAGGTAGGAATAAATATTCCGGCCAAGAATGCTCCAAAGGCAAGCTCTAAATCCAAGTATAGCATTGAGCCTACAAGAAGAAAAAATATTCCCATAGAGAGTCTTATATCTTGCTCTTTGTTGTCCTCATGGGGCATTAAAGAGGTTGACACCTCCGGAAACCACCAAAATATAAGCTGCATTGCGCGAAATAGTAAAAACATAAAAATCAGAAACACTACAAGAGCAAATATTGTTTTTATTAATCCTAGACCAAACCCTAAGTGTAAAGCAGAAGATGTTAAGGTCAAAAGACCGATACTTACAACTTCACCAATGGCACCTGCTGTCATAGAGAGAGTAAGCCAAGGAGTCTTACCATACTCCTTGGAGAGAGTTGCAACAAGTCCGACAGATATTAGTGGCAGAAGTACCATAAATATTTTTCCAAGGTCTAGATATAGGGATATAATGATAGAGAATGCATATAGTATTATTGTATAAAGAACAACTTTTTTCATTGTACTACGCGGTGTTTTAAGGGTGTTTTTTAGGTTAATTTCTGTTCCTGCAATAAACATCAGATATAAAAATCCTAGTTCTGCGACTATATCAAAAAGGTGCTCTTCATGTATAAAACCGATATATCCAAATATAGAACCGAGTATAATCTCTACGGGTGTAGTAGGGAGTTTTAAAAGTTTTGCGAAAAATGGTGTAAATATAATAATTAGTGAAATCGTTATAATCAGTGTTACATTATCACTCATCTATTTTCCTCTGTTAACGCTGAGTTCTCTTCAAAGGAGACCCAACGGCAATTTGTGCCTTACTTTACTGCTTTTGCAACTTTCAAATTTAGGTATTTTAGCATATCTAAATCTTTACGCATAATTCGTCCGCTTGTTGTAAGATAGTTTCCAATAACAATAGAGTTTGCTCCATAAGAAAAAATCTCACTCTGTCTATCGCCAAACATAAGCTCTCTTCCTCCTGCAACCATGATACGCTGGGCATCAGGCAGGCTCTCTCTAGTCAGCTTTACAAGTTTCAATGCTTCATCTGTAGTCAAAGAGTTTGGTTTTAATTCAAGTGCTTCATTATGATGGTAGAAATTTATAGGCACTGAGGTGGGATGGAGTGAGTGTAAGGACTCAAGCATTGATACTCTATCTTCCTGAGTCTCTCCAAGTCCGAAAATACCGCCACTTATAAGAACCAAACCGGCTTCGTTGACATTCTCACAAGTCTTGTAACGTTCATCCCATGAGTGGGTTGTGCAGATTTGCGGATAGAACTCCTTTGAAGTCTCCAGATTATGGTTGTATGCTTTAATTCCTGCACTCTTTAGAGTTAAGAGCTGCTCTAGATTTGCTGTGCCGTTACAGGCGATAAGTCTAAGCTCAGGTACCTCTGCCGTTAAAACTTTTGCAATAGAGCTGACGAACTCAAGAGTTTTATTATTAAGTCCTTTATCTGCAGTAACCAAACAAAAACCTAGTGCTCCATTGTCTCTTGCACTTCTTGCTTCACTTAAAATATCATCTATATGTTTTTGTTTATAGCGCTCAATATCTGCTTTATATCTAACACTTTGAGAACAGAATTTACAATCCTCATTACAGGTACCGCTGTTAATATTACAGATAGAGCATAGAAATATCTCTTTATTCATGATGAAACCGTTCATATTTATAGTATTGTTCTTTAGTCTCGTCACTCTTATTAGCTCTTGTGTAGTGAGTTACCAGAAACTCTGTGCTTGTTACCTCTAGCATTACCCACTCAGAGACAGGTTTACTTCTAGCACATACTTCTCCAGAGTTTAAAAAGAGAGTGTTTCCCTTGAAATCACTGTCAAATGTGTGTGTATGTCCAAATATAATGACATCGGCATCAGGAGACATGTAAAAGGGTAAATGCATAAGTTTAAATTTTGTATCTGCTAGTTTGAAAAAGTGTGGCTCCTGTACAAGGTTGAATTGACAATGATATTGAGCTAAATGAGCATCATTGTTTCCATAAACTGCTAAATATTTAGTACCACAGTCACGAAGTAGTTCAAGGGTTTCGACTTCAACTATATCACCGGCATGAATTATAAATTCAGCTCCATCTTTTATTAAAATATCGAGAGCTTGAGCAGCTTTTTTGACCTTGGAGTGCGTATCTGAGATGATGCCTATTTTCACAACTACTCCTTTACAATTGCTGTGGTTCGTTTAAACATAATTTAGTTCGTTTCCCTATCGGTTTTAGCCTTACACTTAACACACTCATAAATCTCTTTTTTTCTAAATGTCCTCTCAGCTAGCAGACCATTACAACCCTTCTCTTTACACTTAATTGTTGTTGGCTCGAACTTAGAGATGAATTTACAATCGGGATAGTTTTCACATCCCCAAAAAGGACCTCGTCTTGAGTTCTTAAGACTAATTTTACCTCCACAATCAGGGCAAGGCGTATCAGAACTCTTCTCTTCAACATTTATGCTTTTAGTATTTTTACAATCGGGATAATCACTACATGCTAAAAACTGACCGTTTCTGCCATTTTTGATTATCATATCTTTGCCACATTTGTCGCATTTTACATCACTTGTCTCTATTTTAACCTCTACTTTATTTCCATCTTCATCAACTTGTTCGGTATATTTACACTTTGGAAAACCGCTACACGCTACAAAGTTTCCAAATCTACCAGAACGAAGTAGTAGCTCCTCCCCGCACTTAGGACAAGCCCTTCCAAGCGGTTTAGCAAGTTTAAGAGATACAATCTTCTCTTTTCCTTCACTTATCTGCTCTATAAAAGGGAAGTAAAAGTCACTTAGGAGCTTTTGCCAATCATTGTCCCCCTCAGCAACTTCATCAAGTTTTTCTTCCATATTTGCTGTAAAGGATATGTCAACAATATTTGCAAAGTTTTTCTCCAACATCTCTGTCACGGTAAATGCTATCTCTGTTGGAATAATCTGTTTTTTCTCAATTGTCACGTATGTACGTCCACTCAAGGTTGCAATAGTCGGTGCATAGGTAGAGGGACGTCCTACTCCTTCAGACTCAAGTCTTTTAATCAGGGCTGCTTCAGAGTATCTTGCCGGCGGTTCAGTAAAGTGTTGCTCCTGCTTAATAGTCTGTATATCTGCTTTGTCTCCCTCTTTAAGAGTAGGTAAGAGTTTATCTTTGTCCTCTGTCCCTGTTAAAGCATAAAAACCGTCAAAGATTAATTTTCGTCCATTTGCTTTATATTCGTTGTTCTCACCTGTAAAGATAATACTTTGCTGCTCAAATATAGCATCGTTCATCTGACAAGCCATAAATCTTTCATATATAAGACGATAGAGTTTTATCTCATCAGCTTTTAAAAAGCTCTGTGCTACTTCAGGAGTAAATTGCAACATTGTAGGACGAATAGCTTCGTGAGCTTCTTGTGCACCCTTTGATTTTTTGTTATATACTTTTGCCTCTTTTGGCAGGTATTTATCACCAAATCTACTCTCAATTACACCACGAACTGCACTGACTGCTTCTGCTGCTAAGTTCAGTGAATCTGTTCTCATGTATGTGATAACACCGGAAGTGCCACTTGGAGTCTTTACCCCCTCATAAAGTGCCTGTGCTACCATCATGGTCTTTTTAGGTGTAAATCCTAGTTTAGATGAAGCAGCTTGTTGAAGAGTTGATGTCATAAATGGTGGCGGTGTTGAACTTTTTCTCTCTTTAGTCTCTATTTTTGAGATAATGAATGAGTCATTTTTCACACTATCTGTAATTGAGTCTGCTTCACTCTTATTACTTATAGAGAGTTTTGATAGCTTATCTCCCATATGGAATGTTAGAGTCGCTTCTATGTCTTTTTTAAAAATAGTGTCAATAGACCAGTACTCAACAGGAATAAATGCTTTTATCTCTCTCTCACGGTCGACTACAAGTTTTAGAGTTGAAGATTGAACACGACCTCCAGAGAGACCTTTTTGTATTTTTGAACTTAAAAGAGGAGAGAGTTTGTAACCGACAACACGGTCGAGTATACGACGGGCTTGCTGAGCATTTACCATATCCATGTCAATTTTTCTTGCATTTTCAAGTGCATGGTTTATTGCAGATTTTGTAATCTCATGAAAAACAATACGAGGAAGATCCTCGGGGTCTTTTTTTATAGCATGTGCAATATGCCATCCTATAGCTTCACCCTCGCGATCCTCATCGGTCGCGATGTATATTCTATCACTTTTTTTTGCTAACTCTTTTATCTCTTTTACAATGGCTGAATTCTCTTTTGCAACGCTATATGCCGGAACAAGGTGGTTCTCCTCATCTACTGTAATTCCAAAACGTGACTTTGGAAGATCTCGTATGTGCCCCTTAGATGCTATGACTTCATAATCCTTGCCTAAAAAGTTTTTTATGGTTTTAGCTTTGGCTGGTGATTCGACGATAATTAAGTTCAAATAGTTTCCTATATATATAGTATGGTTGTTTTTAGTTTGGAAGTGTAGCAAAAAAGTATAAATAATGAAAATAGAACTAAAGTAAAGTTTTTCACTGCCGATATAGTATTACTCAGCACGGAAGCTGTAAGTAATATAAAAGAGCAAAAGGCTCTTTACCCAAAAAGGATTTATGATGGGCTTTAGAATTAACACAAACATAGGTGCTATGAACGCACACAGAAATGCTACAATGAATAATATAGGGCTTGATAAGAGTCTTAATGCATTGAGTTCAGGTCTTAGAATTAATAAAGCGGCTGATGATTCAGCAGGTTTGGCGATTGCTAATAAACTCTCGGCACAGTCTCAGGGTTTAGGACAGGCGATTAAAAACTCTAATGACGGTATTGGTCTTCTTCAGACAGCCGATGGTGCTCTTGAAGAGTATGGAAATATTTTACAGAGAGTTAGAGTTCTTGCTGTTCAGGCAGCCAATGATACTCAAGATACGACATCTAGAGGTTATATCTCTCAAGAGGTTGTAGCACTATTGGCAGAGGCAAGTGATATTGCAACTACTACTAAGTTTAACGGTGTAAAACTTCTTGATGGAACGGGTGGTGAACTCGGTACGGGTAACTTTGCATTTCATACAGGCGGTTATACGGCGGAGACACAGACGGCTGCTATCGGTAGTGCTACAACAGCAGTAATGATTACAGGTGGTACGACAGTTACTACAAGGGCTCTTGCTGAGGCGACTATATCAAGTATGGATGACGCAATTGCCAAAGTTGACGGTAAACGTGCAACAATTGGTGCTGCACAGAATAAACTAGAGTCAACGGTTAGAAATATATCAGTTACTCAAGTAAATATTGCAGCGGCAGAGTCAAATATTCGTGATGTTGACTTTGCTCAAGAGAGTGCAAACTTTGCTAAGCATAATATTTTAGCTCAGTCTGGATCTTATG
>Ga0316207_10000272_pt1 | contig 97530 bp, 111 predicted proteins | sample 6weekpyrite_MG_FD_204943 | JGI IMG/M metagenome (GOLD analysis project Ga0316207, IMG submission 204943) | Microbial mat bacterial communities from mineral coupon in-situ incubated in ocean water Damariscotta River, Maine, United States -... | ecosystem: Environmental > Aquatic > Marine >...
TCAATATATCTTAAGACAAAAAAATGAATGATCCCGTCAAGAAAAATGATCTCGTTGAAGGAATTCTGAAACTTCGCAAAAAATACATTGAGAGCCTGCCTGAGAAAATCACTGCTATCGATTATGTGTGGGATAAAATCCTCAATGAACCAATGTATGAGAGTTACCTGAAAGAACTGCAACGACAGACTCATAGTCTAGCCGGTTCGGGTAGTACTTTTGGTTGTCAGTCTATTACCGATATTGCACGTGACTTAAACAAACTTTGCAAAAATATTCTACAAAGTAAATCAGCGTTATCACAAAGTAATATTAATGAAGTAGAACGATATAAACGTAAGTTGAATAAATCTGCGCAACATTATGCAGATATTATAGCCAGTGATAATACTTCTGTTTCAGGATCGGATGATATTCTACCTGGCCCTAGTGAAGAAATAGCACTTATTTACATCCTTGATGACGAGCTAAACTATGCCCAACATTTGGGAGCCGCACTTAGTTCAAATGGCTATGATGTTAAATGTGCACCAACTCTAGACCAGCTCAAGATGCTCATTGAACAACAGACACCGTCTGTCATTATTCTGGATATTATGTTTGATGACGATGAAAATGCAGGTTTTAAAGCAGTAAGCGAATTAGAGAGTATTCCGGTTGTTTTTATTAGCCAGCGCGATGATATGGATGCGCGTTTGAATGCGGTACGAGCAGGTGCGATTGATTACTTTAATAAGCCCGTTGATATAAGCGGATTATTAACAACGCTTGATCAGACCACTGAAAAGAAAGAGGCGATGGCCTATCGCATCTTTATGATCGATGATGATCTGGACTTACTAAATTTTTATCGCCATGTGCTGAGCCAGAAAGGCATGGTAGTTGATGCTCATAATGACTGTGGTAATGCTGTTGAGAAAATACGCGGCTTTAAACCTGACTTGATAGTACTGGATGTTGAAATGCCAAAAATCAATGGCATTGAAATGGGTGCCCTGATACGCCAGTTTGATGAGTTTCGTCACATACCTATTGTGTTTCTGACTTTGAATAGTAATGTGCAGTCCCGTATCGCGAGTCTGCACCTCGGCGCAGATGATTATATTGTAAAACCAGTAGGTGTTGAATTCTTGGTTGAATCATTGCGTGCCAGAGCGCAGCGTGCGCGAGATATGTATCGTGGCACCCTGGATCTTGAAACTGCGATGCACGATCTTGAATTTATGAAATCTGCATTAAACCAACATGCAATCGTTAGCGGAACAGATGCCGATGGAAAAATCACTTATGTAAATGAAAACTTTGTTGAGTTCACTAAATATCCTGAAGAAAAACTTATTGGTGAAACTCATAATATACTAAAGTCTGGCTTGCACGATGATGTCTTTTATAAAGAAATGTGGCACACCATTTCTCATGGCGGGGTCTGGCAAGGGACAATTCATAATCGTGATACCAATGGGAATATTATCGACACCTTTACGACCATTGTGCCGCAAATGGATGAAGCAGGAATCGCCAAGCGTTATATGGCAATTCGTACTGATATTACCGATTTAAATCAAATGCAGATTCGTCTTCAGGAAGATGCGGAACGACTTTCGATGGCATTAGAAGCCACCAGAAGTGGTATGTGGGAGTGGAACATCGAAGGCGGTACTGTTTTATATAGTGACAGCTGGTTGAATGTGATGGGCTATTCAATTGAAGATGTCGCTGATATATCCTGGCCCGACCTGATTCATGAAGAAGAGTTTAAAGAGACCTTCAATAAAATGATGAAGGTTATCAGTGGTGAGTCTGAATTATTCCAGTCAAACCATCGTTTAAGAAATCATAACGGTGACTATGACTGGGTCAACGAGATTGGCAAAGTTGTTATGCGTGATGAGCATGGTCAAGCATTACGCATTGTGGGTATGACGCGCGTAATTAACGAGCGTGTTAAACTTGAGGCTCAAAAAGAGGCAATGCAGAGACAACTGGTACAGTCGAGTAAGATTGAATCCATTGGTCAATTGACCGCGGGCATTGCACATGATTTTAATAACCTCCTTGGAGGAATTCTAGGTTATGCCGAGCTTTCACGTGAAGTGGTACGTAAAGACGATGCCCCCCCTAAGCTAGAGAAATTCCTCGGTGAGATAATTACAGCGGGTAATAGAGCCAAAGAACTGATCGGTCAGATGCTCATATTTAGCCGTTTATCGCCCGAGAATGAAGAAAAAGAAATCCCTGTTGTTATTATTCAGCCAGTAGTTAAAGAAGCGATCAAACTGCTTGATGCCTCAATACCAAAAACGATTGAAATTGATGTATGTTTCGAAAATAAAGATCTGAAGGTGGCAGTACAGCCTGTACAACTACACCAAATTATCGTGAATCTGTGTGTTAATGCTAAAGATGCTATGAGGAACGAATACGGCAAAATTACAGTAAATGTATCCAGTGTTACCTCTCAGGGAATATGCGACTCTTGTCATGAAAGCTTCGACAGTAATTTTGTAAAAATCTCCGTCAGTGATGATGGAGAAGGTATGTCAGATGAATTAAAAGACAAGGTGTTTGACCCGTTTTATACCACTAAAGATGTTGGTAAAGGTACTGGCATGGGTTTATCCATTGTACACGGTGTTATGCATTCACTCGGTGGACATTTAATGCTAGAAAGTGAAGCAGGCAAAGGTACAACTATAAGTTTGTTATTGCCTGAAGTTACTGATGACTCTGATGTGGAAAACATCATTTGTGATCATGATGAAGAACTGCAAAAAAATCTGATGAAGGATGTCAGAGTACTGATTGTCGATGATGAACATGCGATGTGTTCCATGCTTACTGAGTTACTACGCTTTAATGGTGCAATTGTTAGCTCATATACAGTGTCTCCTGATGCGTTGCATGCATTTGAAGAAAATCCTGATAACTTTGATCTGGTTATTACCGATGAAAAGATGCCAGTCCTGCGTGGCTTTGATCTTGCAAGAAATATTCTTGATAGACGCCCCGATATTCCTGTAATCCTCTGCAGCGGCTTCAGTGAAACAGTTAACGAGACCTCTGCCCTTGACGCAGGTATACGAGCCTTTTTTGATAAACCGATAGATATTAAAAAATTACTCACAACGGCACAGCATTTTGCGGCACAACAAAAGGAGTGACGCTATGACTTCTATGCAAAGCGAAACACTATTGACCCCAGCAGAAGTAGCACGTCGACTGGGTGTCTCCCCAATTACTGTGCGCTCCTGGGTTCAAAAGGGCTGGATCAAATCGCAACAAACGCCTGGTGGGCATAGCCGTTTCTACTGGCGCGACGTCGAAACGCTAATGAAAACACGTGGTATCCAGAATGGTAGTGACCAGAAACGCATCCTCATAGTGGATGATGAAGAACCATTTCGACAATACCTTCAACATGCACTGAGGCTTATAACGAATCAGTATCATGTTGATTTCGCCTCTGATGGGTTTGAAGCAGGTCTCATGCTAGCCGACACAATGCCAGATATTGTACTTGTAGATTATGCCATGCCTGGTATGTCAGGAGATGCAGTATGTCGTATTATCAAAAACACACCAAAATTTGCTTCTATTTATGTTGTCGCGTTAACAGGTATGGCCACCGAATCGGTACGTAAGACCATGCTGGCGGCAGGAGCTGATGCGGTGATGTTCAAACCTGTCGATATGAGGCAACTTAAAGATTTACTGGAAAATCTAGAGGGTAAGGAATCTCTCAGCTGCGCGTCTTAGTTGTAGTTTAGTTTTATTCTATCAGGCAAATACACTCAGAGTATTTTCATCTGTCTGCTCAGGAATAGCAGCAATCTCACGATAAATACTTTCAGGCCTACTTGTTCTTTCTCCAGGCTCACTGGTGGAAGTAGCGCCTTGCTGGATGCTGGTATCTGAAGATGTTTCATTTTCATCATTCGACGTTGACTCACGCGCTTCTTCTGCACGCTGTTGCGTTAGTTCAGCACGTGCCTGCTGTTCCTGAATAGTCGCCTGTGCAGCAACCGCGCGATCCTGAGCTGAGGGGTTTGCTGGTGCCAGCGCAGCACGTCTTACTTGTTGAGCCTGAGCAATGGTCTCTTCGGGATCGTTTGAGGAACCACTTGTCGAAATTGAAACTTCGCCACCTACTGCGTACTGACGTCCATCCGGGCCGCGTTGTGTTGTGAAGCTGGGGCCACCGCGCGCCAGTGATCCTGCAGCAGCAAGATGGGCCTGCTCATGGGCGCGAACCTCGCGGTCGCGTGCACGCAGTTCCTGTACCTGTTGCTGTTCGGCTTCCGTCAGTTGTAAATCGGGATTCGTTGAGGTGGGATTAGGGTTTCGGTTGCGATCATCTTTGCTATCGGGGGCACGCGTGGTTTCATTATTAGAGCCAGGCGCTGGCGTTGGACGCACAGTCAATGCGCGGTTTTGTTCATTTTGAGTAAACTGAGATGCCTGAGTCAACGCAGGCGCGGCCGACTGCTGTCGATCGACTGGCAGTTGCCGGCTGTTGCCCTGATCCTGAAAGGCACTGAAATTACCCTGACTGACGCCAATAACCATAAAAATCCTGTTTAGACATTACCTCACAAAGGTTATCGACCACTGCAGTAAATACTTTAAAAAACCATAATATTATTAACCAAATTATGGTTTTTATAACTTATATAATTATTAAATATATGTTTTTATTGATATTAATTATTTTATGGTGAGATAGAACATTGTTTGATGAGAATATTACGAAACTCTTATATACTTTGTTATTGCTCTGATGGCTCCCATGCAGTTCAAGATTGAGTAGTGATAACGGAAACGAATAATGACGACACCTTTCAAAGTAAGCGAAGCCGAACTCGGACGTAGTGAGGTTAAAAATACCACCTGTTATATGTGCGCCTGTCGCTGTGGTATTCGTGTGACACTGCGTGATGGCGAAGTCCGTTATATCCAGGGTAACCCCGATCATCCTCTGAATAAGGGTGTGATCTGTGCAAAAGGTGCTTCTGGCATCATGAAGCAATATTCGCCAGCACGTCTGACACAACCGTTACGACGCAAACCCGGTAGTGCGCGTGGTGCGGCTGAGTTTGAGGCCATTAGCTGGGATGAAGCCTTCCAGATCATGGAAGAGCGCCTGGTGCATTTACGTGAGACCGACCCGAAAAAGTTTGCCCTGTTTACCGGTCGCGATCAGATGCAGGCACTCACAGGTTTGTTTGCGAAACAATATGGTACGCCGAATTACGCCGCACACGGTGGTTTCTGCTCGGTGAATATGGCCGCCGGTATGATCTATACCATTGGTGGGTCTTTCTGGGAGTTTGGTGGTCCAGATCTTGATCGCGCAAAACTCTTTATTATGATCGGTACTGCCGAAGACCATCATTCCAACCCGATGAAGATGGCCTTATCAAAATTTAAACGTCAGGGTGGTAAATTTATTTCCATCAACCCTGTACGCACAGGTTATTCGGCCATTGCCGATGAATGGATTCCGATAAAGCCCGGTACAGATGGGGCGTTGTTACTGGCATTAACCAACGAGATTATTAAGCAGGGTCTGTTTGATCGTGACTTTGTTGTCGATTATTCGAATGCCGCTGAACTTGTTAATATGGATGAGAACAGCACTGAATACGGTATGTTTGTACGTGCCGAAGTCCCGGTAGAAGAAGGCTGTTTTGATCCACAGAATAAACTCTGGTGGGATCGTATTACTGAAAAGGCGGTAGTATGCCGTACCGAAGGTGCGGATCCGCGTTTACTTGGTGAGTTTAACCTGGCTGATGGCACGCCGGTAAAACCTTCGTTCCAGTTACTCGTTGATCGCGTTAAGCAATACACGCCTGAATGGGCTGCAGGCATAACGGGTATACCTGAAGAAACTATTCGTCGCCTGGCGCATGAGATGGGTGTGGTAGCGCGCGATCAGAAGATTGAATTACCCATTGCCTGGACAGATGTCTATGGTAAGGAGCATGACACCATCACCGGTAATCCGGTAGCGTTTCATGCCATGCGTGGCCTGGCGGCACATTCAAATGGCTTTCATAGTATCCGTGCCTTATCGATTCTGATGAGTCTGCTGGGTACGATCGATCGTCCCGGTGGCTTCCGTCACAAGGCACCATTTCCTCGCCCGATACCTCCGTGTGCGAAGACACCACGCGGGCCAGAGGGCGTACAGCCCAATACCCCACTAGGCGGTATGGCACTGGGGTGGCCAGCTGAACCAGATGACCTGTTTGTTGATGATAATGCCGAGCCAGTGCGCATCGACAAGGCCTTCTCCTGGGAGTATCCGTTATCAGTGCACGGCATGATGCATAATGTCATCACGAATGCGTGGCGCGGTGATCCCTATCCGATTGATACGTTATTAATCTTCATGGCCAACATGGCGTGGAACTCATCGATGAATACCGTAGAAGTGCGTGACATGCTGAATGACAAGGATGACAACGGAGACTACAAGATCCCGTTTATCATTGTCTGTGATGCCTTCCAGTCAGAGATGACGGCGTTTGCTGATCTGGTACTGCCTGATACAACCTATCTTGAGCGCCACGATGTCATGTCGATGCTGGATAGACCGATTTCTGAGTTTGATGGTCCTGTCGATTCAGTGCGTGTTCCAGTAGTACCACCAAAAGGTGACTGTAAGCCTTTTCAGGAAGTCATTATAGAACTGGGAACGCGTTTAAAATTACCTGCGTTTGTGAATAACAAGGGTGAACGCAAGTTCCGTGATTATCCTGACTTTGTTGTGAACTATGAAACTGACCCCGGCTCAGGGATTGGTTTTCTCGCGGGTTGGCGCGGTAATGGCGGCGAGAAGTTCATGAAGGGTGAACCAAATCCAAATCAATGGGAGATGTACGCGAAGAACAACTGCGTCTATCACTATGAATTACCAAAATCATTTCAGTACATGCGTAACTGGAACAAGGGTTATCTTGACTGGGCACAGCGTCACCGTCTGACGCGTTATGCCGAACCCATTAATATTCATATTTATTCGGAAGTGCTGCAGCAATTCCGTCTTGCCGCTCAGGGTAAGACAACCGGCAAGCAGCCACCGGATCATTTGCGTAAACGCATTGAAACCTATTTTGATCCGCTGCCGTTTTATTTCGAACCACTCGAAACGCAGTTAACGGATAAACAGAAGTATCCGTTGAATGCCATCACACAACGACCGATGGCAATGTACCACTCATGGGATTCGCAGAATGCCTGGTTACGTCAGATACATGCGCATAACTATCTGTATATGAGTCCAGAATTGGGTGACTCAGGTGGTTTTAATGATGGCGACTGGGTATGGGTAGAGTCACAGTGGGGCAAGGTTCGCTGCATGTGTAAATTCTCTGAGGCCGTTGAGCCCGGTACCGTCTGGACCTGGAATGCCATTGGTAAGGCCGCCGGTGCATGGAACCTGACACCGCAGGCAAATGAATCGAAGAAGGGCTTTCTGTTAAATCACCTTATCTCTGAAGAATTACCAGAGCATGAGGCCGGTGAGCATATCTCGAACTCTGATCCGGTTACCGGTCAGGCAGGTTGGTATGACGTGCGCGTGCGTGTTTATAAAGCCGAAGCAGGTGAGCCAGAAGTTTCTTCTCCACAGTTTGCGCCCATAGAGGCATTTCCTGGTCAGCAGAAGTTACGTAAGTCCTGGCTGGGTTATTTTGCTGGTGGGAGGAAAGGTAAATGACACAGTTAGCATTAGTGATTGATCTGAATGTCTGTGTTGGCTGCCACGCCTGTGTCACCAGCTGTAAGGAATGGAACACATCGGGTGGCGCGGGTTTTATGTCAGATGATCGCCCTTACGATCAGGATCCTACTGGCACTTTCTTTAATCGTGTACAGACTTTTGAAGTCGGTGAGTATCCAAATACAGAAACCGTTCACTTTCCAAAATCCTGCCTGCATTGCGAGGATCCGCCCTGTGTACCAGTATGCCCAACCGGGGCGAGTTACAAACGCGAAGAAGACGGTATCGTGCTGGTTGATTATGACAAATGTATCGGCTGTAAATATTGCTCGTGGGCCTGCCCTTATGGTGCACGCGAAATTGATGAGCACCAAAAGGTGATGAAGAAATGTACCTTATGTGTTGATCGGATCACTGATATGACCTTGCCAGAAACCGAACGTAAACCGGCCTGCGTGCTGGCCTGTCCGACCAGTGCGCGTCTGTTTGGTGATGTACATGATTCAGAGTCCGATGTTTCCGTGGCGATCCGCGAAGAGGGTGGTTATGCATTGATGCCTGAATGGGGTACGAAACCTGCGAATCATTATCTGCCACGACGTAAAACACGTATCAAGATACATGAAGACGAACTTATTCGCTCTGATAATCCGCTCAAGAAAGAAGGTGTGCAGCCTAAACCGGATATCAATGAGCCATCACTTGATGATGTTACCAGCTGGTAACGGCACTGCTGTATTGAGGTTAATATGAATCCCGCATTATCCGTTGTCTTTCTTACCACGCTTATTGGTGTTGGCCAGGGTCTGTTCCTGGCATTGTTTACCGGTGAGAGTTATAGCACGCTACAATTATTGCCGGCACAGTCTGACTCATTTTATGTGCTTGGCAGTGCGATTGCCGTGGCATTTTTAATTGCGGGTTTACTGGCATCGTTTTTCCATCTGGGTCATCCTGAACGTGCCTGGCGAGCGGCAACACGCTGGCGTACCTCGTGGTTATCACGTGAGGTCATAGTATTACCTGCAGTGATCGGTAGTGTGTTTGTCTATGGTGTGTTGCATTACTTCGGTATTGAAACCACGTTACCCGTGGATCTGACGCTGGTTGTCGGTGCCGTAGGCATGCTAGCAACCTTTTTATTATTTATATGTACCGGGATGATCTACGCCTGTATCAAATTCTTACAGGAATGGGCGAGCTGGCTAACCATAGTGAATTACACATTGCTCGGGACCGCATCAGGCTTTACCCTGGCAGCAGCATTTTCTGTTTATACCGCACCTGACCTGGTGCGTTTCTTTGCGACCTGGGCAGTCATTATTACTATAACCGCATTGATCACACGTTCCGCATCCCTGATTCGCAACGCACGTATTAAAGCACGTTCAACAATACAGACCGCTATTGGCGTACGTCATGAAAAGGTTGTACAAAAGTCACAGGGTTTTCTGGGTGGTTCATTTAATACCCGCGAATATTTTCATGGTCTGTCACGTGTGGCTATGCGAAATATGAAATGGCTATTTATCGTAATGGTATTTGTGATACCGGCAGTATTATTGTTACTGGGCATCCGTGAGCAGGCGTTTACTACGCTGTTCGCTGCGTTTGTTGTCCAGTACGTTGGACTGTTGTTTGAACGCTGGTTTTTCTTCGCCCAGGCGAACCACCCACAGAACATCTACTATCAGCACGTTGGCTAATAATTAACGTGTTTTGGTGTAGAGTGGTACTGCCCCCGTTTCATCAGCAGCGGCATAATCAGGGGTATTTGTGACAATATTTTGCCGCTCTGTCTGTGCCCCAGATTTTTCCTCAACGGATGGTTTTTTGCTAACTATATGAAACTCTGAAAAAATTTCATCAAACCAGTCTGAATTAATAATTGCCATAATGTCGATCCTCGTGCATTCATAGCCTTGTCCCTGGGTAAATGCATGATCCAGGCCAGATCGGTCACTAGCAATATTAGGTTTCCGCAGCACGGACACCCGACAATCTGTGATCGCTACGATAAGGTCAGTCGCATGTATGTGCTGCATGCTTAAGCGGGCTCGCCGTCCTTGTCTCGCCCCCATCAATGGCGACTTGCTCTTACCTCCCTGTATCGCGGCGTCGCCAATGACGCAGTAGCACATTACGCGCACCTGACCTGACCGAAGTGTGGCTGGAATCGGCGTCTTTGAAAACGTGCGGGCCAGGGAAGGCTATAGCACGTTTTCATAGATTCGAGCCCAACATGGAGGTTGGGCAAGATTAAGTCGAGGACAGTCACACTTCTGGCAGGGCTTATGTCTGGTGCTGTGTCAGCGTTTTAAAAAAACTTGTCCGAGTAAATGCCATATTAAGTTGAGACTTATGCAACTAATCGGTCGACAGAAATGTGATGATTCTCTCTATGACTAGTGGGTGACGCAGGATGCGTCGATGACCAAGTTGCTGCGTGATATAGATCTCACTACCTGGCCATGCAGCGTGAATTTCCTGTGCCTCCGCAACTGGCACATCATAGTCATGTTGATCATGAATAATCAGGCCATGTGGTTTCAGTGAAGAAACACGTTCTACGGTACTGCCAATGTGCCAGATATTCTTGCCATAGTCTTTTTCAAAACGCTGCTTAAAACGTCGTATCACGCCGTTGCTGATAGCCGTTATACGTGTAAATTTTTCTAACAATCCAAGTAAACTTGCTGGTGGGCTAATCATGATCACACGCTGGCATGACAGGCCTGATGCAATAGCATGTACAGCGGCAGGGGCACCAAACGAATGTGCGATTATGCTATCAATGGGGCCAAACCGCTGACTGATCTGTATGGCACTATCAGAAAACTGAAACAATGTTGAACGCTTCGCTGTACTCTCGCCATGACCAGGGGCATCAAACGTTACCACACGATAGCCCTGTTGCAGTAATGGCTCGATGAACGCACCGAGTTGCGTACCACGACCGTTCCAGCCGTGCATCAACAATACCACCGGGCCACTACCCCAGGTATAAATACGCACGCGTTCGCCATTCACGATGATATGGTGATAAGCACTTCGACGCGCATATTCATTTTCACGTTGTGGTCGTGTAAAACGCTGGGTACGAAACCAGAGTCTATAGATAAGCCTGGATGTGATTCCAGGAAAAATATGACTGCTGAAACGTAGAAATTGTCGCAATAGCTTTAGTAGCCAACTTTTTGGTCTGCGACGACGGCGTTTCTTTATGGGTAACGACTGTTCAAGCGTGTTATTTGTCATTTTTTATTACCAACTTACTAGTAAATAAGTAGTTAAGAGAAAATTTTTTAAATCTGCAGGTCCTTTTGCAGCTGGTGAATCGTAGCGAAGAAGGCTTTCTCCCCAGCAACACGTGCGATTTGTAGCCCACCCTGTAATGTCGCAGAAATCACCAGGCTTTTGTCTTCGGCCTTGCCATCAAAATGCATCATTCCCTCAGTGCGGCCTTTATCCAGTGTTTCAGTGAGAAATTCACGAATGGTTTTATCAAAGTATTTCAGGCTGGCCTGCATCTGATCTGAAATCGCATTGAATTCTGCTTCCAGGACGCCCATTGGACATACTTTGCCACCGTTACGTACAAAATTAGCGGTTATCGCAAAATAGCCATTGATCAAAGAAACCGGATCGGTCTTTTTAGCGATATGCATGTCTCGCCATTCTTCAAACCTATCGGTAAAGCGCTGAATTAGTGCATCACCCAAATCGGCCTTAGCCGGAAAGTGATAATGTATCGCCGCATTCTTAATGCCCATTTCTGTCGAGATATCCTTATAGCTAAACGCATTAAAACCGAGTTCCTGTAACAGGTCTTCGGCAATGTCCATTATCTGATCACGAGTACTAAGTTTACGCATGTTCTAAACTTACTAGTAAGTAAGTAAAAGATCAAGATGGGAATAAATTCAACAATTTAGTAGGTAAGTGTTTACTAGGGCGAATCTTAATTTTTGATTAAATCATTCTAATCAATAAGATGGCTAATTGAATCTACTGGGAGAAACACGGCTTTTTGGGTACCTGGCAGGGCCATGAAACCATAGTGCAGGTAAAAAGATTTTCCACGCGAGTTAGGTGTATCACAAAGGATGACATTAATATCCAGAGTATCGCGTTTTATCACCTGATATACCGTCATGATCGCATGCCCTAGTAATTGGCGTGCGATGCCACGATCAGACATGCGTCTATCAACAGCGAGTGCCATGATGCGTGCAGCAATCATCGGCTTATCGTCCGTCTCCATGACATCATGGTCATCAAACTCAATACTGCATGCTGTGAGCGCATAATAACCAACAATGTTTTTACTCTCATCGATGGCAACATAAACGCGTTCAGTACGACGACTTTGATACAGTGTAGCCTGTAGATAATCATTGAAATCCTGATGACTGCAATGAAAGGCTTCTCCGTGGTAGCGTCGATTAATTGCTTTGATACTTATGAGGTTATTTGCCTTGTTTCTCACTATCCTTGCTCGACTGTTTTATCGCATTCTTTAACGCTGTTGCGGGTTTAGGTGGATGTGTGAGTGCTGTCAGGAACTGTTTTCTTGCACGATTAGTGATGATGAAATGCTCATGTTCATGCAGTAACTTTAATGAACGCTCACGTACAGACTCAATAATGAAGGCACTCAGGTTTGTGCCAGTCAGACGTGCGGCGCGCATGAACAATGCTTTATTTTCAGCATCGATTCGTACATCTATTCGCTGGCTGGCAGTTTTTGTTGTTGTTTTAGCCATGTGTTTATTATTTTTGTATGTGATTGATTAGGTTGCCAAGCATAATGTACGGAAGTTTGCCACACAAGTCTTATTTGTAGAATTAAGATCCAGCCATGACGGCTTACTGGCGCGAGTATATGTGAGAGGATCGAAAGCCGATCCATCGTTTTACTATATTCTATTACGTTAATGTAGGTTCTGTGAGTGTTTATATTTTTTGTTTTTGAAAAAACCATTCTGGCCAGCTGCGAGGATGTGTTGCATGCTTAAGCGGGCTCGCCATCCCTGTCTCGCCCACATCAATGGCGCCTTGCTCTTACTCTCCCTGTATCGCGGCGGCGCCAATGACGCTGCAGCACATCCCTCGCAGCTGACTGACAGGACAGGAGTGATGTTTGTTAGCGGCGTCATTGAAAACGTGCGAACCAGGGAAGGGTGAAGTACGTTTTCAGAGATTTGAGCCTAACATGGAGGTTGGGCGAAATTAAGCCGAGGACTGCATCACAACGGTCATGAGAGTAATATTCTATTTTGTGTCAGGGAATCTTCAGGCTGATGCGATTAATGTTTTAATTCTACCGCAACCTGTTTTTTGTAGGCTTCATCAAAGACGAGGTCGATAACAATCTCGTCATTGTTTTCAACATACTTGACCTGTTTAAGTTCAGGCAGGCGGTTCGCTAGCCAGGTGCATAACGACGCGCTCATGGCCTCATCGTCGTTTTTCATAGCGCTTAGCAGGTTTGCGGCAATAAAGCGCGCCTTGTCGTCCAGGCTGGGACTTTCGAGCAGTTGATCTTCCAGCATGATGCCCTGATCCATCTTGTCATCCATTTTATCCAGGTAAGCTGCCTGATGAGGTGGTAGGGGCTTACTACGATCGTATTCTAGTTGTGCAACGCCGTTTAGTAGTACGGCCATGATATTATCCATCTCAATGCTCACAGGTGTATTGTCGTCGCACTATTATAGCAACCGGAGTTGCCACATAAACCATGAAATTTCTAAGACGTGCCACAGCCAGCATGCTAACAGTCTTGATTTTACTACTATCAAGCTGGTGGTTTGCGATGCAAGGCTATCAGCAGCTGACCGAAGAGACCCTGATTGCTGAATTACAGTTTGAGAAACTGGGTGAGAATCGTTACCTGGCAAAACTGTATCTGCCGCATCATTGTGGTGCTATCGATTACCCCATTAGTGGTAACCAGTGGCGCCTGGATGTCGAGTTTACCAAGGTGAAATACTGGGCCACATTAATTGGCATAGATTCTTTGTATCGACTGGATCGTCTGCAAGGGCGTTTCCGTAGCATTAAGGATGAAAATCAGTATGAAAGTGCGGCTTATGATCTTCATGCAGTCGATACGACACTGGAAGTAACGCGCGGATATGCGAGAAAGATATTCAATGTTATGTATGACACGGATTATGGTAGTTCTAATTATGCAGAGATAGATATAGACAAACGCTATCTTGTTTATAAAACACCAACAGGATTATTGACTCGGCGTGAGCCTGTTGATGATGCGCTAGTGTCAGCTGTGGGCGTGACGATTACAATCGATAAATCCTGTGCGGATCGACCTGCTTTCTGGAAACAGTGGTTTGAGTAATTTTATTTAGGCGAACTGATGACGCAGGTGACGAATGATATCGTCAGATTCATAGAGCCAGTTAACCTTACCACCAGGTTCTATGATTTGCAGGCAGGGTACCTTGAGTTCACCGCCCTGCGAGAGTAACTCATCCCGATAGTCTGCATCATGCTGTGCATCACGTGTTTCTATATTCAGTGACAGGCGTTTGATTTCTCGTCTGACTTTGATACAAAACGGGCATGTCCTGAACTGATATAATTTCAGAGAGCGTGTTTGCGCATCGAGCTCAGATTGTATTTCTGGCTCGCGTCTGACACCACGTGGCATCGTCAGCCAGTTCACCAGCAGGATGATTGGCCCAATAATGGCGCGCACAGTTTTAAAGAAATAACGTATCAGGATTCTCATAGTCATGTATCAATTTGTATCACGGCGCAGGATTATAAAAAATCCGCTGCCTTCTTGCCAGTACCCTGAGGGTGATTTCAGACATTATGCAGCAGGATAAGGCTAAAACGACCTGCCCATGTGGCAGTGGAATGGCGCTAAACGACTGCTGCGGGCGATATATTCACGCTGGACAGCCGGCAGTCACTGCAGAACAGCTAATGCGTTCTCGTTACAGCGCATATGTATTATCGGCGCAGGCATATCTATTACAAAGCTGGCACAGTAGTACACGGCCGGCACATATTGACCTCGATGATGAAGGCAGTCCTCACTGGTTGAGTCTGAAAATTCTTTCAACGCAAGGCGGCACTGAGGATGACGCTGAAGGTATGGTGGAATTTGTCGCGACATTCAAGCTAAATGGTCGTGCCATGAAATTACATGAGACAAGTCAGTTTCAACGCGAGCAGGGACTGTGGCGTTATGTTGATGGCACGGTTCATGAATCCACAAACAGAGCTGCTGCAAATTCAGCTTGCCCATGTGGAAGTGGTAAGCGTTATAAAAAATGTTGCGCCAAACAAAAGCATTGATCACAGTTCTCCATTAACAAGAACTAATATAGTGCATAAAATGCACGCTAGTGTGACGAAAAAATGTCATTACATTAGTGACGTGCAGGAATTTAAACACAAGACCTGACATATCAGTCAACATAGTGGAATTTTATCTTTGATAGTTGTAGTCTCACCTTTGATTGCATATCTGGGCTAAGATCATTGCAGTGGAAATACCTGACACAGGGGCGTCTGTAACTGACCACGAAAACCTTTTTGCAATTTTGAAATGTGTTTTATTTTTATATTTTGAGGTGGTTTGCATGGTTTCTGGAACTGTTAAGTGGTTCAACAACACAAAGGGTTTTGGTTTTATTTCTCCAGCAGACGGTGGTGAAGATGTCTTCGTACATTTCTCAGCAATCGTAGGCGATGGCTACCGTTCATTAACGGAAGGTCAGATGGTTAACTTTGAAGTGGAGAAAGGACCTAAAGGCCTACAAGCGACACAAGTCAGCGTTCAGAACTAGTATTGCTCTTCCGGTTACTCGTTGATTTCCTGAACGAGTACCCACGGTGGAATGACAACAGACCAGAAAAGCTGGCTGCTTTGGTGCCAGTTTTTTGCGTCAGAGTCTGTTGCGCGCCACACTTTGTCATTTGATACCCACTCTTCGAACTGTTCCTTGTCATCTGCGGATAGTGCAACGGCCACATCAATCAAATCCAGTGACTTTTCTGCCACAATCACTACACCGCGAGCAAATGAACGCTGCAATTCCTGCCAGTCTATCTTGCCCGTTTCAAGGTTTAGTTTTTGGCGCAGTTCTTCCGCGTTGAGATTGATTTCGTTGTCGTCAGTCATTTAATTTTATCTGGGTGTCAAAAACTTAAGTGTATCAAAATTACACGGTTAATAATGTGTGATATATCATAGTTATAAGTAGAATGTAGAGAGAAGTGTTGTTATGAAAAGATTTATATGGCTCTTTTTATTAGTCATAGCGCCTCAAGTCAATGCGCACCAGGAAAAACAGGATAATAGCTGGTGGTGGGAAGATGGCTGGTGGGAAAACGGTACGATTCGCGAAGTGGTGAATCATAAGGTGCGTGTAGAGGATGTTACTTATCAAAGTGGTGAAAATACGATTCCGGCTATGGTGGCACGACCCGATGATGATAAGAAATACCCGGCCGTGTTATTTCAGCATGGCCGCCGCGGCCTCGGTGGACTGATACAGCGACATGTGAAGCGTCTTGCTGCGCGTGGTTTCGTTGTTTATGCCCCCGATATCTACACCGGTCGCTTTGTCGACCCTTATCCAATCGAGCATGACTATTCCCTCGAGGATGACGTGAATCGTGCGCTGGATGCATTGCTGCAACGCAAGGACATTAGTAGTAACAAGGCCTGTGCTTATTCACATACACGTGGTGGTTATTACACATTAAAGGTAGCGGTAACGAAGAAACGTCAGGAAAATGATCTTGCCTGTTATATTTCCTATTACCCGCACATGCAGGATCCGAATTTGCCCGAGCCAATGCAGGTATACCGTTATGCCCTGGAAGCGGATGAGTTAGTCATCCCAACGCTTATCTTTATAGGTGATGAAGAGCAGTATCAGCGGCGCCGTGCTATTGAAGGGGCAATCGCCTCCATGCAGGAGAAAAAACGTCCAGGCAGATTAATTATTTATCCCGGTGTTGGGCGAGGTTTTGATTTTCGTCCCGAGAATGTGCGCACCTTTGCCGATGATCTGGCCTCAAAAGATGCCATACAACGCGCCACTGATTTTATGCGCAAGCATTTAAACTAGTTATTCCGTGCATTAAAAAAGGCGCCTAATGGCGCCTTTTTTATTTCTTTGCATCACTAATTAGCTACAGCCTTTGGGACGAGGCAGGCCGGCAACTTTGTTAGCACATTTGATCAGGCCTGTTGGGAACAGTGAATAGATATACTGCTGACTACTGCGGTCGGGACCAAAGCGCTTCTTCATGATTTTAGAAAATGCGCGTGGCTCACAGACAACACCATTATCGGTGAAGTACTCACGTGCCGTTTTGATGATATCCCAGTGCTCTTCAGTGAGTTCTTGAATTTTCTCGTTTTGCGCAATGACTTCAGCAAGCTCTTCGCTCCATTCATCCAGGTTTTCGAGCCAGCCGGCTTCACTGAGTGCGATGACATTACCGTTTACTTCTGCTTGCATAGTGTATCTCTCCAGATGGAAAATAGTTGAGTAAAATTATCGGTTATTATAATCATAAATTCCTGAAAATTCACTGATAATATAACGTATATAAATGTCTAAAATATATGGTTTTTAGTGTAAACACGAAGAAAAGGCATAGGCTGTTGTAGTGACCAAAATAGGTCTATGCTTGGTTTTGGAAGGGAATATATCATTACATTATGCGATTTCTAACAACATGGATTCTAACCATTCTGCTTGGCGCTAATTTGATCGCCTGTAGTGATGACTCTGCCGTGCCTAGCTATGAGCAGGCCAGAACGGAGTTTTTTCAACAGAAAAAAGCCGAGAAATCTAGTTCGGGTTTTAGCAAACAGGATTATGCCATCATGGCAAAATCGGCTGAAAAGCTCAGACAGGCGCTGCCAAATCCTGGTTTGCTTGTGGGTGCTAAGGCACCGAATTTTGTGCTGGGTAATGCCTACGGTAATGGAATCAGGCTGAGCGATGTACTCAGCAAAGGTCCGGTAATCCTGGTTTTTTACCGTGGTGCCTGGTGTCCGTTTTGTAACCTGCATCTCAACACGTTACAGAAGGCTATGCCGCTGTTTGAAAAATACCAGGCGCAACTGATTGCGGTTACGCCGCAGACACCTGATAAATCACTACCACAAATAAACAAGAATGCTCTGACATTTGAAGTGCTTAGTGATCTGGATGACGAGGTCATGTATTTGTATAAGATGTATCATCGTGTCGATGATGAACTGAATGAGGTCTACAGGAAAAATGGCATCGACATTGAGGCCTATAATGGTGCAGGGCGTAGAGTATTACCCGTGCCAGGTACCTATATCATTGATCAGAACAGCGTCATCCGTGGTGTACATGCTGATACGGATTACAAACAGCGTATGGAAGTCTCTACAATCCTCTCTATACTCGAAGAGATACAACAACAATAATCACAGGCGGGCCGCATGGCTGAAATAGTTCACTTGTTTCTCTCGATAAATGGAGAGAGTGTGCGGGGTGAGCCCACACAGAAGACAGAAGAAAAACCAGGTTCAATTGAATGTCATTCAGTTGAAAACTATGAACTCGATACTGAGTTTACTGATGAGATCGATGCGGCTATCGGCGTTGGTCCACTTCAATACATCAAGATAAACAAGCGTTTTGATCGTATCTCGCCTTTGCTAGCCCAGGCCTATCATGAGTATCAGGAACTGTCAGGTAGCTTCAATTTTTATCGTCATAATCCGAATGGGGATGAAACGCTAGAGCACTATTTCGATATTGAGTTTAGTGGTGGTTTTATTGAATCGATCTTTCGCATAAGTCCTCACGTGGATGACCCCGACGCGACGGAAAATGAACCCTATGAGGAAATCGGCATCATTGCTGACAGCGTGACGTGGCGTTATGTGCCCGAAGGCAATGAGTATCGCTATGAAGAAAAGGACGACAACGACGACGATTAGCTGTCTGTAAACAGAAAACCGAATTCTTCGTCGATGACTACAACGGTTTCTTCCGGTGTCTCATCTAACACCTCTTCCCATGCCCATTGCGCGAACGTTGCATCCTCTTTGAGATTTGGTGCCGACGTGGTTATAAGTGCGATAACCAGTGCGATGCTTGCCAGACCCGCAATAGCAGGAGCCAATGGGTGTGCTTTGAAAGCGTTTAAGAGTTTCTGTAACAGGCTGTGCTGCTGTATTGCGTCAATAATATTGGCCTGTAAGGGCGCCACTCCTGGTTGTGCAACTGCAGCCTGTTGAAAATGTTCTAGTAGTTCCTGATCAAGCAATTCGACGTCACGGCGATACTGTTCAAAGCGTGCATCATGACGAATCCTGTGCGCCTGTGATTGCATGTGTTCTGGCCAGTTATCCAGATCGGCGCCATAGGTATCGATCGCTAGTTGTAGAGATTCAAGTGTTTGCTCAGTCATGATGCCTCCCATGTTTTCTGCTGGGAATGAAATGCCTTTTTCAATGTTCGTCGCGCACGCGCGACAAGTGATTCATAGGCCTGCAGGCTAATATCCATCGCGCTGGCTGCCTCCTGGTAGCTTAGTGCATCGGACAGTTGTAGTGACAGCGCAGTATATTGCCTAACGGGTAACTGGCGTAAACTGTTACCTAGTAACGTCATTTGTTGCTGCTGTTCCATTTTTGCATCGGGCTGTTGTTGATACACGCAACTGAGATCAAGTTCGTCAATTGGTGTTGAGTTATTTCTGCGACGCAGTAGATCCATGCACAGGTTATAACTAATGCGGTATATCCAGCTACGTACCGATGCATTATCTCCATCGCGCCAGTTGCTGGCATGCTGCCACACACGCATGAACGTTTCCTGTGCAACATCTTCGGCATCGGCCTTCTGAGAGGTGTAACGTCTGGCGAATGTCACAATAGTCTGCAGATAGCGTTTTACCAGTAAAGTAAATGCAGCGGCATCACGGGCGGCGATGCGCTGAAGCAGTTGCCTGTCTTCAGCATTGTGCACACCTGGAATGCCGCTTTCCCGCATGGCTAACCGTGACGACGCTTGTGTCTGGCATTTTTGATTTCAACCGTAGTTACGGTGCCATCATTATTTGCATCAAGGCGATCGAACCACTTACCCCACTTCTGGAGACTTTCAGCCTGAGTGATTTGACCGTCACCGTTTATATCAAGGCGTTTGAAAATTTTACGCGGTGATTTACGATGCTTGCGCTTGTGACTAGTAAATTCTTCTTTTGAAATCTGGCCATCGTTGTTTTTATCCATGCGAGTAAAACCACGCTCGATCTTTTTCGTCTTGTAGGCAACGAACTCCTCTTTGGACACATTGCCATCGCCGTTTGTGTCTATTTTTCCGAGTTTACGCTCACGACGTTTAGCCCGGCGCTGCTTTACATAGGCCTTGAATTCTTCTTTTGTCACGGTACCGCTAGTGTCTGTGTCTATGCGTTTAAATCTATCGACAGCAGCCTTTTCAAATTCTGCCCGTGCTACCTGGCCATCATTATTGCTATCAAAAAAGCGCATAAATTTGCCGCCCTTATGGCCGTGATGGCCAGGGCTACCGGCCAGAGCCAGTTGCGAAAATAACACTACTGACAAGGTAGTGAGTGCGAAAATTGGTTTGCGAGTCATGTTTGTATCCTCTTGTAAAAACAGTGTCTTAACATTGAGGCAGGGGTGTGCTGCATCATGTTATAGTGCTATAACGCGGCTGATGTCAAAAACTGTCGCTTTTTTTTGACAAAATATTTATGCATTTATTCGATACACATTGCCATTTAGATGTTGCTGCCTTTGATGCTGACCGTGATCAGGTGCTGAGCGATTGTCGACAATCAGGAATTCAGCACATTCTGGTGCCTGCTATAGAGCGCAAGACCTGGTCATCACTGGCAAACCTGTGCACCGATAACGCCATGCTGCATCTAGCGCTGGGTTTACACCCGGTATTCATGGCAAAGCATTCCCCCGATGATGTCGCTGCACTCAAGCAGGCCGTGCAGCGATATCAGCCCATTGCGATAGGTGAGATCGGTCTGGATTTTTATATCGACAACCCCGATAAGCCGGCGCAACTGGAATTGTGTGAAGCGCAGCTAGAAGTTGCAGTTGAACATGATTTACCGGTGGTGCTGCATGTCAGAAAAGCGCATGAGGACATGCTTGGCTTGCTGAAAAGAATAAATGTCAAAGGCGGTTTTGTGCATGCGTTTAATGGCAGCCTGCAACAGGCACAGCGTTATCGGGATCAGGGCTTTTGTTTCGGCTTTGGCGGCACATTGACCTATGAGAATGCCCATAAGATACATCGGCTCGCGCGTGAATTGCCGCTTGAAGCCATCGTATTAGAGACCGATGCCCCGGATATGGTGGTCACACAACATCAGGGTGAGCGCAACAGCCCTGCGTATTTGCCACTTTGTCTGCAGGCATTAAGTGAGCTGCGTCAGCAGGATGCAACGCTGTTGGCCGAACAGACCACGCGCAACGCGTTTACCGTACTGGGAATGGAATCCGCCTGAGATGTCGTCTGACAGTTATCTAACCCGTTTTGCCGGTCTAAAACGTCTTTATGGCGATGAAGATTTCGCCATACTGCCACAGTTACATATCGCCATTGTCGGTATTGGCGGTGTCGGGACCTGGGTAGCCGAGGCAGTGGCACGTACTGGTATTGGCCACATCACACTGATCGACTATGACACGATTGCGGAGTCAAACATTAACCGTCAATCTGTGGCACTTGGCAGTACTATTGATGAAAAGAAATGTCTGGTTATGCAACAACGTATTCTTGATATCAATCCAGACTGTCAGTGTACTATCGTTGATGATTTCCTAAACAAGGACAATGCACTGGAGTTATTACAACAGGGGTATCACTGTGTCGTTGATGCGATTGACAGCATTACCTTCAAGGCCTTGATGATCTATCTGTGCAGACGCAACAAAATCCCTATTGTGACCACCGGAGGGGCCGGCGGTCTTATAGACCCGACCAAGATTGAAGTGACCGATCTGGCACGTACCTGGAATGATCCGCTAGCGGCCAAGGTGCGAGCTGCATTGCGTGAGCGTTTCAACTGGAGCCGCAACCCGAAACGTAAGTTTGGTATCGACTGCGTGTATTCCATAGAGCAGCCACGTTACCCACGTGAAGATGGCACGGTTAGCCACCGCAAGCCAGGTATACACGGGGTGTCACTCGATTGCAGCATGGGGTTTGGCGCGAGCAGCTGTGTGACCGCACCGTTTGGTTTCATTGCAGCATCACTGGCTATTAACAAGGCGCTGACCCACTATCGAAAAGAGCATGAATTATGAATGTGGAAAAAAAGAAGATAGAAGTGATGCTAATCTTATTTGTGGCTATTTTTTTAGTTGCATACAAGTTTCTAATCCTACCATTTACTTCGATTTGGATGGATTTAATTGTCTTGGTTTTAATTGGCATAATTTATGTTGCATATCGGTTGATGAAAAAATAAAGCAGCATGAACAACAAAATGGATTGTTTAAACGTTATACTGATATGTCAGCATCAACTTCAAAAATTGAAGTGACACTACATACTTTGCTGGAATCGCCTTAACAATAATAAACTCAAATTTTAAAGTAGGAGGCCGTATGCTGATTCAAGAAGACCATGTTGATCTCGACACGCCTGTCGGCGTGATGCGCACCTTTATTTTTCGACCTGTTGCCGAAGGCAAGTTTCCAGGCATTGTGCTGTTTGCCGAGATCTACCAGATGACCGGTCCGATTGCGCGCACTGCACGCATGCTGGCCTGTCATGGTTATGTCGTCGCCGTCCCCGAAATTTATCATGACTTTGAGAAACCCGGTTCACCCTTTGAATATAACAAGGCAGACACGGACAAGGGTAATGCCTACAAGACAGAAAAGACGCTGCAGTCGTATGATGACGATGCACGCGCCTGTATCGATCACTTGTTGTCACGCAGCGACTGTAGTGGCCGTCTCGGTAGTGTCGGTATCTGTCTAGGCGGACACCTCAGTGTACGTTGTGCAATGAACCCTGAGATTCAGGCAGGCGTGAGTTTTTATGCGACGGATATACATTCGCGCACCCTGGCGAAAGATATGCATGATAATACGCTTGATCGATTTGGCGATATCAATGGCGAGATGCTGATGATCTGGGGTAAACAGGATCCGCACATTCCTCTGGAAGGTCGCCAGCTGATTTACAAAACCATGACTGATGAAAATGTAAATTTTACCTGGCATGAATTTAATGCCCAGCATGCCTTTATACGTGATGAAGGTTACCGTTATAACCAGCCGCTTGCCGAGATATGTAATGCGATGATGTTCGAAATGTTTGATCGTGTATTACAGTTGGGTGTTGTTGAACCAAAGGCATCGGATAAACAGAGCTGTTAAGGCATGAAAAAGTTTATCGTCGTTTTATTTTCATGTTTGCTTCTGTATCCCGCAGTGAGTATGGCGGATGCGGTCGACAGACTGCTGGCAAAACCAGAAGTGCCTAAGGGTGTTGTCTTTGAACTGGTAACTGCCGAGGAAAGTAACTGGCAGGTTGCGTTACCCTTTATCCAGAACGCGATTAAAAAAATTCGCGGTAAATACCCGCAGTTACCCGTTGCCATTGTTTCTCATGGTCTGGAACAGTTTGCCTTGCTGCAAAAAAACCAGCAGACACAGGTTAAAACGCATAAAGGCATTCAAAGCCTGATGAAAGATAATGTAACTATAGAAGTCTGCGGAACGTTCAGTGAATGGAATGGCTATGACAATAAGGATTTTCCGGAATACGTCAGCATTGTCGATCAGGGACCTGTGGCGGTAGATATATATCGTCAACAGGGTTATGCCGTAATTATTTTTACAGAAGCCATGATGCGAGCGATGAAGAAAAGCTTATAAAGTTTAAATGTAAACATTCATTATGATGAACAAGGATTATGTTGTATGAAAAGTATGAATGATGAACGATCAATTTTTGTTACTGTACTAGCGTGGATATTTATCGTGTTATTTGGCATGGGAGCCTTTATAACATTGTTGCAGAATATCATGTTTCACTTGATGCAATTTGGCGAGAAAATTGACGAAGCAATTGCTAGAGCAGAGCAATCTGGCCAGATATCCTCGATACATGCATTTATGTTCAATAATTTTGAACTGTTTATTTTTATGATGTTTCTTTTTTCATTTTTTGTGTTGGTTACATCTATCGCATTATTAAAGAGAAAAAACTGGGCTAGACTCACATTTATTGGCGTGATGATATTTGGTATTTTATGGAACATTGCGGGAGTGGTACTTCAATCTGCAATGATGCCAAATATGGCAGAAATTCCTGAAGAGAATGTTTCCGATCAATTTCTAATGATGTTTAATGTTGTCAAATATGGCACATATTTTATTATGGCAGTATTTACACTATTACAGCTTTGGATAATCAAAAAATTGACCTCATTAACAATAAAGAACGAATTCTTGATTTCATGATCGTAAGGTAAATATCACTCTCGAGTCATTTATATATACACAGAGTAACAGTCTTCCGGACTAAAAGATGTTGCCGACAGATGGCTGTTAGATTCATTACTCTCAATTACAGCAGGATGCGAATAGGTAGCACTGCTATTGAGTACCATAGTATTAAAACAAACCTATAACGGAAGGTTATTAATTTATCAGCAAGCTGATTAAAATACTCAAAGTGACAGGACTCGCTATCCTTGTCAGTTTAGCGACAAGCTTCGTCTATTTTAGTATCAGCGTTGGGTTCCCCATTGTTTCTTACGATGATAACCCTGCCATTAGTACTTATTTTAAGATCGATGACAATCAACAGATAACTTCGTATATTAAAGTTAGTGGCATTGCTGCTAAATACCGTTACGGTTCTCACATCGGCCTAAACCCGGTATATATATTGGCCTGGAAACTGTTCTCAACTCAGGCAGATTACACTTTGTGTATAAAGGGGGTTGATGAGGAGTTTAAGTTTGTATCTAGACCGACTAATCACTGGTTTGAAGTGCATGGCTGGCAGGCAATTATGTCTGATGATGATGCGACGAAGCTACTGCAAAAACATCTCGTAGATCGAGTCAATGCCGATGTGATTCTAGTAAAAGGTAAATGCGCTAAACAATTTGAAGACAACAGCCCAGTGTTACGTTATAGCGTCGAATATCGATTACCGCATTTGGTTAGTTTACAACACGCCGTAGTGTTGACGGGAATGAGTCATCGACAGGCGCTTGCTGAGTTGCAAAAACGTATCAAGCTTGATGCCGGGCAGACACAACTACATACGGCCATTAGGCGTAACTGTCTTGATTGTGTGAAATCAAAAATAGAACATGGTGCAAACCCAGCGGGTGCGCAAGATACTAAACAGGTACCATTGCGTTACGCATTTCATAAAAAGAATTTAGAAATGTTCAAATATCTTGCGCAACAGGGCGCGACGGATGATCTAATCTATTATGCTAATAGTAAATATTACCCTTACTTGAAAGTGCTGGTCGACCATGGGGAAACAGTAAACGAAAAAGATGCATCGGGTAAAACAGCTCTCGGTGAGGCGATTCGTTCCAGCTGTATGGAATGTGTAAAACTTCTTGTCAGTAATGGCGCTAATGTTAATACGTATTATCAGCGATTGTTACCACTCTACATGGCATTGAAAAGTACAGATATGACTCGATATCTGTTACTTCATGGTGCTAACCCCAGCTTGCCATATGCACATGATATAAAAACGTCAGTTCACGAGCATGTCATGCGGTCATCACCCGAACGTTATAAGAACGTCAAGGCTTTAATACTACAATCTATTAATTAAATGAAGATCTTCCATGAACTTGGAAATCAACAGTGACACATATGGAAATAAACGTATTACACAATGTTATGATTTACCGTTATCAAATAACGGCGGCTCTTATGATGGCTGGCTCGTTGTGTATAATTATCTGGGCACTGCTTGCAGAGTTATGCCGTGATTATTCTTACAGAAGCTATAATGCGGGCAATGAAGAGGCGCTAATGAAATAACCATGTACTCAAGAACACTACATGATATATATCGCTGCCCACATTGTGACAGTATCGCGGCAGATGCTGATTCGCACTGTCGCGGTTGTGGCGTGAGATTCAGCGATAGCGATATTGCCCTCATGAAAAATAACATGCACCCAACGATTGTCGCGCTACCCTGGAATACACGTGATAGATTTCGTTGTGTGCATTGCCAGAAATTTATCGCGATTAAAGATAACTACTGTCGTGGCTGTGGCGATGAAATAGAAGATCATGAAAGACAGTTAATGCGTGTTAAACTTTCTGAACTCGCAAAACAGAATACGCCGGCGCTGATTGGTCTTGGCGTGTTTGTACTACTGGTAATTCTATTCTCTATTGCATCTGTGAAATAAGAACACATCTTATCTGTCTGATAACGACAACTCTCGCAAGGCAGCTTTAATAACCCGGAAGGATGAGTTTAATAAGAATGCCGCCAGTAACGCTGCAATAATGATGTCTGGTAGGCCTGAGTTGAAATACCAGACTGCAAGTGCCGCCAGAATAACAGACATATTTGATGCTATGTCATTCCGCGAGCATTCAAATACGGAACTCATATTTATATCTTCCTGACGATGGCGCCAAAGCAGCATCAGGCATAAACTATTTGCCGCGAGTCCAGCGATACTGAAGATAGTCATGATGGTGAATGACGGTAAGACGGGGTCAATTACACGATCAATGATCTGGACAACTACCAGGCTAGCGGCGACGAAAATCAGGATACCCTTGAATAAGGCAACGCGCGCCTTTGTTGTTCCTCCCTGTGTTACCGCATACAGACTCAGGGCATAAGTCAGTGCATCACCCAGGTTATCGAGACTATCAGTCAACAGGGCCGTTGAGTTGCCATAAAAAGCTGCTGAGGCAACGACAAGGAACATCACGGCATTGATCCACAGTACTTTTATCAGCGTGCCGCGCTGCTTTTCTCGCAGTGCCTCAATCGCACAATTATTATCACAACATGAGCCCAATGTTTACTCCTGTTAAAGAATACAGCAAGCTACCTGGAATGACTTTACTCTATTAGTAGAAATAACTGAACCGGTCATTGGCTAATGTGACAGAAGAATAACAGTATCAATGTTACAACAGGATTAAGTATCGAGTGTTGTCAATAACTCAATTGCATACAGCTTTAATTTTGCAGACATGTCTTTACTAATAAGTTTCAGGTCGTTCTGCAATAAACCCAGTCGTGGTGATGCCTCATGATTGAGATCGGGCTGCAGGCAATAGGTCACGTCCATAGTCGTAGCAAAATCTGTAATGCTGATTTGCCATTTATAGGCGAGCATTTTTTGTTGTTGTAGTGCAGTGATATGCATATGTAGAAGCTTTACATAGATGGATGCAGGAGAATAAAAACATACTTGCGGTATTTTCCACAGTTCACCTTTTTCATTCATATGTCCTTCACACGACCAGCAGGTCTTCATCAGGCCTGTCGTCATCATCTCAAACACAATAGCAATGACATGCGGTTCAATTGGATAGCGATCAGGTTCGATAGACAATGCTCTGGGGGCATACTCACATGAAGGCGAGCAGTCACTACGTACATCACAGACACAACCGGGGCAGGGTGCTGAGTCGATTGAGCCGGGTTGTTGAATAAAGTGGTTTAACTGAGCACTCAGATTTCCCTGAGTATCAATTTCGGTCTGTGGCCTGAGTATCTTCATGACAGCGTGTGTCCCCATTTTGAACTCATGAATGTGGCAATGCTACCGATAACCTCTATTGATAACGGCATGTTTCTGTATGGCTTGAGAGTTTTCTTGTTATGTTTCAGCATCATTTCAACACAAACTGGCTGACTAAACTGGAGAAAAGTCCTGATTTCTCAGTGCAGGGTGAATATCAGGGGCATGCGTACCAGGCAAGAATTGTTATTCCCGAATACCACACCAGACTGGTAAACCATTATCGTGATGTCCTGCCGGAAGCGCTTAATCAATTTTGCCAGCACCTTGAAATTCCGTATGGGTTTCATCATCTTGGCGTGCAAATAGATTTCGAGGCTGCCACCGAACTGGCCTTACATAATAGTGATGGCGTGCTTGATGAAGGGCTGAGACAGATCATTGCGCGTACTGGCCCGGTGATCATTCGTAATGCGTATATGGTGGCAAAGTTTCGTGAAGGTAGCCATCGGAATCGATTTCCACATCTCAATTTTCATATTGATCGCAGTGCCAACCAGCCGACACAGTATTCGATGTATACACGCAACCCATTTGATGATGAACAACAACACCCACGTACATCATCGACGCTGTTTGTACCCTCTATCGTTGGACCTTTGCAGGCAATCAAGGAAGGTAATAATGACCTGCGACATCACAAAGGACTATTGAGCACGTATACGATCTTTGAGAATGAGCAGCATGATGATTTGATGAATAATATAATTCTCGAACATCGCTGGGATATGCCGGAGGGTACGGGTGAGATATCCATGCTGGATAATCGAACGGTGTTACATTCCAGTTATTATCGTGATGAATTGATAAAGGGTTATAAGATTGGTGTGCGCTATCTTTCCTGAGTTGCAGTATTTATTCTTTGTTATCGAATAATCGCTGCAAAAAATTTAGATAAGGTTTAGTGCTCCACTCTCTGCCACCAATCGCCATGTAACGTTTGCGACCCTGCGGGTCAACGAGAATCGTTGTTGGCAAGCCGCGTGGTTGCCACCTTTCAGTAATCTCACCATCGCGATCCATCAGGCTGTTCATATCGGGAGTAACAATACCCATGAAACTGAAAATAGTGTCTTCGTCTTCAGCGGTGTTTATCAGTATTATCTCAAGCGGTTTGTCCTGCATGGCATTAGCGAGAGACTGTATCAGCGGCATTTCGCGTCGACAGGGCCCACACCAGCTTGCCCAGAAATGCACGAAGCGCCATTTATCAGACTGAGTTGTAAAACTATGTGGTTCGCCGTCGATATCAGGCAGCGTAAAGGGCTTGGCCAGCACACTATCGAGTACGAGGATGCCTTTCGGTACCTTGATGTTGTCAGCCATTGCACCGCAGCTGACTAACAGCAATAGAATGAAAAAATGAAATTTAGTTTTCATCAGCGCAGGCCATGTTGTCTACACGCAAGTGGTATTGTTTACCTGATTTATCGGCTTGGGCAATTAATGTCGCGGTAACGGTGTAGGGGCTTTTGTCTCGGGGCAAAATGATATTGCCACCTTCACGTTCATCGTCACGGAAATCCAGCGTGGTTGGCATCTGTGTCCAGCGAAAGGTTGCCTGTAAGGGGCGACTGACACCCATTTGTTGCAAGGTTGCTTTCCAGTAGGCCTTATCGAGTCTTTTTACTGGCTCGCCATTACTGAAGAACTGCCAGTTATTCAGATCCAGCCACAGCACATCCTTACTGGTGTTGTGCATACCCAGTGTAAAGAAACAGACCTTCTCAAGTTCCTTAATGGCTGTTTTAGGTAGTCCACGTGCTTCGTAAAATGCCGCTATCTGCTGATGTGTACGCGGTCGTAGACCAATACGAAAGTCTTTATGTACTAAACCATAGCCGCCGCGTTTGGTCGCTTTCAGTAACAGTGGCTCGCTACTGGCGACGGTGACTGGAGACAGGCACAGGGCAGTTAACAGAAAAATAGCCAGAGAGCGAGTAAAGTTAAGCATGGCTAAAGTATATCTTGCAATGATATGCCGCTGCCACTGCGCAATACCCTTATCGAAATGCCAGAATAGGCTGAGTGACTCAGTTGAATGAAAAAAGTGGCGCTGACAATATGTGCCCAGCTGATGCAATCTTTGCTATGCTGAGAGTATAGGGTACTGGAGGCTGGCGCCATGAAAATGTTATCGAACATCTTGCATAAATCTGCTGCCGTTTTCTGTTTGCTTGTGGTCCTGGTTCTGCCTGGCACAGCTTTCGCTGACGATGAAGAACCCACTGCGGGTGAAATGCTAGCGGATGCTGTCATTGTTCGTCCGGCCATGCTGGTGGTTACCACAGTGACTGCTGCCACCTTTGTAGTGACATTGCCGTTTAGTCTACTGGGTGGAAATGTCGATGAAGCCGCTGAGAAACTGCTTGCCGAACCGGCCAAATACACATTCATTCGTCCGCTTGGTGAGTTTGAAGAAGATTACGACGACGAAGAAGATGATGAATAATTGTTACCGTCACCTACTATAAAAATACTAATATGTTTGCTGTTTAATGGATGTTAATGCACTAAATAAAACGCGACTGGAAAATGATACGCGTTTGGCTGATTCACTACCTGCAATTGCCTCTGCAATTGATCGTGAATCCCTTTCCCAGTTTGCCAAGGCCTACCTTGGCCAGTATCTAAATATTGACTCATCGGTTGCTCCGGCCGAACGTGTACGTCTGCTTGCCAGCGAAGCTCTGGCAAATGCCGTGTTTGAAGGTTTTGCTGCGTCATTGCAGTGGGATGAAATGGCAAGCCCAGCAGATATTGGCGAGGCAGCCACGGCTGAGAATGATTTACAGGAAGATGTCATTATTCTGGCTGCACTAGATTATCTCGGTGACACCTCAATATCAGATTTACTTGATCTCGATGAGTCGGTGTTGCAAACCGGACTGTGTTTTCATTTTGCACATATCACCGCGCATCGTCACGAGTGGGTCAATGTTCTGTTACGCACACGTCCTGATATCGCCATGCCAGCACTCAGCCAGTTCTGGCAGGGTATGGTAGGTAGCGGTACGGATTTTCTCCCAGGACTGCATCAGTTTGTGAGTCGTGAAAAGATTGAGCCAATGGCAGCCGAAATCATTTTACCGCTGATACGTAGCTGGGGTAATTGTAAAGATAAGGTACTACGCGAACTGTTATGCACTGCACTGGCAGCAGCTGATCTTGATGAACTGATGTCTGTTTGTGCGGATAAACTTAGTGGCACTCCTCTGGAGGGTAATCGTCGCGTTTACTGGTTGGCTACAGCCAGCTGTATGAATTCAATGAACTATATTGATGCGCTAGTGCATTATGTCGATCGTTCGCGTGAAAAAGCACTCCGGCTGCTCGATTATCTAACTCTGGCAATGCCGATTCTTGCCAGCAGAGGTGTTCGTATTGCACCTGAAGTGATGGGCAAATTCCTGTTAGTGATTGCTGCAAAATTTCCACCGCAAGGAGATCTCACAGCGCCTTTGGATGATACCTCGCAAAAGGTTCTGACATTGTTTGAATACCTGGGTGAGGACGTATCCGAGGAAGCTGGCCAGGTGCTCGAGACACTACGAACAGTGCGCGTGATGCGCATCTGTGACGCGGTGATCGATTATACCGAAGCATTACAGTATAAGGCACGCAAAGCATGACGCGTCTGCCTATTGACCCTCAGGCAACTAATGTCAAAGAGTGTTTTGCATTAATCTATGCACCGGGACGGCGTGATCGCTTTCCGGAGAACTGTGTCGACATTGTGGACACGGAAGAACAGGCTCTGGCAGGTGCTGATAAGCAGAAGAAATTATTTTCGGCACAGGTTATTGGTCCATGCCGTTCCTCGGAAGGCTTTATGCTCTATTATCTGGTTCGCTGGCTAGAGTGATGTTGGGATATGCAGCTCAAAACAGCTGCCGCCTGTTTCACTGTCATTAACAGAGATGTTTCCACGATGCATTTGCATTACCCAGTCCACGATTGCCAGTCCCAGACCGCTACCGCGTTTTGTTTGACGCGTCTGCTCGAGACGCACGAAACGTTCAAAGATGCGTTGTTTGTCGGCATCGGGGATGCCCGGCCCAGTATCGCAAATACGTAACATTAGACTATCTGACATATCTTCAAGGGTTATGTAAATCTCGCCATGTTGCGGTGTGTAATGAATTGCATTATCCAGCAGATTAATAATCACGCGCTCAATCAAGGAAGCATCAACATTTGCGTAGCATTCATTCTGAATGTGCTTCGAAATTATTAGTTGCTTTGTATCAGCACTGGTTTGCAGGTTGTCCAGCCAGCGTAGTAGCATGGCTGAGATATCGGTGTGCTTTTTATCAAGTTTGATAATACCGGCATCACCACGTGTCAGGTTGAGCAGGGTGTCTGTTAAGTACTCCAGATGTTCAACATCTTCAAGAATACTGCCAAGTGCATCCTTGTAGTTTTCGCTATCACGTTTGTGACTCAGAGTGACTTCTGCCTGTGTGCGTATCGCCGTCAGTGGGGTGCGTAATTCATGCGAGGCATCGGCCGTAAAACGCTTCAATGCCGCGACTGCTGTATCCAGGCGTGTGAAGACATCATTGATGGTGGTAGATAATTTACCAATTTCATCTAGTTGTTTAACCGGCAGCTGTGTATCGAGTTGATCAATGTTGATACGTTGCATTTTTTCAATAATGGTATTGACGGGTTGCATGGCACGCGTGGCGATTAACCAGCCGGCGAGCGTAACAAGCAGTAATGGTACGGGCATGAGAATGATCAGTTCTCTGGCGAGGCTGTCGATATTTTCATTTAACTGCTTGAGTGGGCGTGCGACCTGAATAATGAGATCATCATCCCCCGCATGTGCATTCGCAGCGTAGACAGTACTGAGTAAACGATACTCACTGCCGGAAAACTGTATCGTCGCTGCCAGCGGTAGTTGTGAAAGTTTTATCGTGGGCAATTCAATCGGGATGACATTTACAGATCGGCGCTGTGGCCGACCTTCAGTATCGCGTACCTGATAATAAATGTTGCGTGATTCTCGAAACAATAACGCCACACTTGTGGGTTGCGTATACAGATCGAGGTCGCCGTCCTGAAAACGTAATGACTGTTTAACGCTGGCAATATCTATTTGCAGACTGCGGTCGAGATTACTGATCAGTCTATTTCCATAAAAGGTGGTGACAAGCACATACATGATTACAAGGATGATAAACATCGCGCTAAAACAGGCGAGAGTAATTTTTGCTCGGAGTGATAGAGGTTTCATTGTATTGCGTCAGGATCTTCTGACAGCATGTAACCCATGCCACGTAAGGTATGTATGAGTTTTACTGCTGTGTCAGTATCAATTTTTTTACGCAGGCGCATGATGTGTACATCAATCACATTATCCAGGGGGGTGGCTCGCTCAACTCGCCAGATATCCCGAGCTATATCCTGACGTGAAACGATACTGTTGATGTTTTTGCAGAGCATCTCGAGTAATTCAAACTCCCGACTGGTGAGGCTTATTGCTTGCCCCTGGCGAGTGACACTGCGCGATATTACATCGACCTCAAGGTCGGCAAGCTGATACTGTGTTTGCTGGATCTGTTCTCCACGACGCAACAGTACCTTTATGCGGGCGAGTAGTTCAGGGAAGGCAAAAGGTTTGATGAGATAGTCATCGGCACCACTTTCAAGGCCAACGACTCGGTCATCAATAGTATCGCGTGCAGACAGGATAATGACAGGCAGGTGTGGCTGCTTTTGACGCAGGCTGCTGAGCACTTCGATACCATCTTTACCAGGTAAACCAAGGTCGAGTATGACGAGATCATAGTGTCGTTGTGAAAGCTCATTCAGCCCCTGTTCTCCGGAATGGGCAATATCCGCATCATAGCCAGTTTCGTTGAGTCCCTGTTGCAGGGAACGAGCAACTTTCGTTTCGTCCTCGATGATTAGCATACGCAAAGATTGGCTCATGCTGAAAAGTATATATCAACACAGCGGTTTGCAGACTGGCCTGACCAGAAGTTCAGGAAGGTTTTGACTATCGGGCGCTTAACAGATGTTTGTGCAGTGCTTTGAGTACACGGTTAGAGGTACGGCGAAATTCTATCGCCAGACCTGTATCGGTTGCACGTACGGCCTTTGCAAGAATGCGCTGAGTAGCCGGTAGACTCTCATCGATCAGGTTCAGAATGCGAATTTCCAGTGTACGGAATTTCGGAAAACCCAGCTCTTTGGTTTGCAGATGGGCGCCGCGCAGACTGATGTTATCCGAATCGCAGTGCACTACAGTGGCCTCATCACGGTGCCATAGACAGATCTCGATAGGGAGTTTCATATCCTGGCGTGGAAAGGCACGCATATCCATATTTTGCGTGTGGCTATTATCGTTCATTCTTCCTTGTTCACTCTACTGCTGGTCATTAATTGATCGGCAAGATAGATCGAATTACGCTATTTTGCAACGGTTATTTGTGCAAACAGCTTGTTATATAAGGGTTTTTATCATGCTAAGCATCTGTTAATAATATAAAAAATTATTTTTGTCATCTTTTTCCGTGCTGGCGCGTTAGTTATGTATAGCTGAACAAAAAGGAGAGCAAAAATGGCCTCAACATTACAAAAAGCTAGTATCGGTATTTTGACCGGCTTACTGGTAGCGACAACAGCCCAGGCTGGCGAACGCTACAATCGCTATGACGACAGCCGCCACTACCGTGGCCATAATAACCACCATTACTACGACAGACAGTACGACAGAAACCGTAACAAGCATCGTCGTCGCCATAAGAAGCGTGACAATGACAGCAAACTGATTGCAGGCTTATTGTTTGGGGCGCTGGTAGGTTATGCCATATCGAACAGTCAGCAGGAGCAACGCCCTCAACAGACGCCACAGGGCTATGAGGCCCCGCGCTATGTGCCTCAGGTAGAGCAGACAACCAGCTCAGTAGAGCAGTGTCTGCAGACTCGTGAATACCAGACCCGGGTGATTATTAATGGTGAAGAGGTTGATGCCTATGGAACAGCCTGCCTGCAGCCGGATGGTTCCTGGAAAAGAGGACCCTTGACGGTATCGCAGTACGATGACGGCTGGAATTTCTAACCCTGTAGTGACTAACCGTTGGTATGCCAGTCGTAGGCACAGTCGAGGTGCCTGCGCACGGCGAGCAGGCCTTCCAGGCCATCCTCAACCATGGCGCGGATGGGTTTTCTGTTCTGGAAACGGGTATTGCTGCGGTTCATCCACATCGAGCCGCCCATTTCGTTAAGTGGAAATGAGGTATGCAGTGCATCAGCGATTCCCATCAGGTGGTCGATATGCTCGCGAACATTGTCATCGAGTGGAATGGGGGTATCTTTGCGGTATTTACGAATCACGCGAGAGCGAGTTTTATCCGGTAATCCTAGCAGCGTTATCTGTTCCGAATCACTAACACCCCATTGATCCAGCAAGCCAATAATCGCTTGCGAAAGCTGGAGGTGATTGTCGTTGTTGATGTCAAATGCTTGCATAACCATTATCAGAATAGGTGACGAAGACCTATATTAGCATGTTTTAATGTGTAATGGCTATCAGCTCTAAAAGTAACTAAAAGTTGTAATTGTGTAGCTAAAAACCCAGATATACACATAAGGCTGGTTATTTTAGTGAGTGTTTTTGGGGTTCTCACTGACGATATTTTCAGCAAACATTGCCTCAACATCAACACGATCAAACTGGTATTTTTGTGAGCAGAAATCACACTGGACCTTGATCGCACCCTGTTCGGCGAGGATATCTTCGAGCTCCTCACGCCCTAAAGAGGCCAGCGAGCCAGCAAATCTTGTCTTTGAACACGGACAGTAAAATCGTACCGGATCGGCATCAAACAGGCGTATATTTTCCTCGTGGTAGAGCCGATGCAGTATTTGCACCGTTTCCAGTTCGCAGAGTTCTTCAGCCGTAATGGTTTCTGAGAGTATCTGGATATGTTCCCAGTAGCTTTCATCAGACTTTACGTGGCTGGTTCTGGGCATTTCCTGAATGAGTAAGCCACCGAGGCTATTTTTGCTGGAGCCTAGCCAAATACGGGTGCGTAATTGCACAGAACGACTGAAATATTCATCAATCGCCTCACTTAGCGTGTCATGATGCAGCGCGATAATGCTCTGGTAACGCTCTTTCTGGTTGCGTGATTCCAGCGTCATAATGAGATTGGCATCCGCGAATAATGCAGTGGGTGAAGTACAGTGCGCCGCTTCTTCCTTATGTTCAACAACTGCGCGAAAGGTCTTTTCAGAAGTTACCTGTACCACGAGTAGATGCACGGGGCCTTTACCCTGTATCTGCAATGTGACCGAGCCTTCATATTTCAAGGTTGAGCTGAGCAGAATTGCGGCGACGACGCATTCACCTAAAATCTGGCGTACGCTCGCCGGGTAGTCATTACGTTCTAGCAGTTGTTGCCAGCTAGTTTCTAGCTGCACAATTTCTCCGCGTAACTGGGTGCTTTCAAATAAAAAACGCTGACAGTGATCGAATGAGGAGGACATTAATAGGGGACTTGCCTTAGTTTCAGTTATTCTACACTCGATTTAGTGACATTTTCCATTTATATAGCATGCCATGTGCTACGCTATATTCAGATAACATCTTTATAACAATAGATTACTGAACCCGGAAGAGTTTCCTGCCAAAGATTATGCACCCAGCTGCAACTCACGACAACTTGCCAGAAAACAACGCAACAACCTTAAGCGCCAGGAAACTGTATCGACGTTTCGTGCGTCTCTATGTAATGGGCTCAGTCATCGCCGTATCGATCACCTTGCTGTTGGTATGGTTAGGGTTAGGCTTCACCGCCTATCAGTGGCTGTACTTTCTTTACGCTACTACCATTGCCGTGACCACATTTGTGGTAGCAGATATCTATGCCTTAAACCGACACTTCCGACCGCTGCGTGACACGATTCTGAAGCTTGAAAAAGACGGTCGCCTCGATGAACATAGCGCATCTGCCGGTGTGGTGCAGGCGCTCAACATGCCATACCTGTCATTTATTCGCGTGACATTTCTACATACGCCACTTGCAGCAGGCCTGACGGTATTAGCATGTTTTGTTGGCAATGCATTTTTTGATACCGGTTTTCAGCAATGGCAGATCTGGACGTTTGGCGCAACGATTGCCTTTTTTGCGGCACCGTCGCATGCCATCTTTGAATATTTCATTACGGCCCGTGATATGGGACCAGTGATTGATGAGTTCTGGCGTTACGGTAAGCGGATTAAGCCAGAACACCAGAAAAATATTATCCACATTCGGTTGCGTAACAAACTGCTCTACCTGTCGATTTTTATTGCCTCGCTGCCGTTGATCTATTTTGCAGCAACCATTCTTCTTAAGGTTAACCTGTTATTTGAAGAGGTCTATTACGCGTTGTCGTTGAAAGAGATGTCACCCCTGATCATCTGGGTAGTAGGGGTAGTGATAACCTGCCTTATCGGCGCGTTGATAATGGCGGTGATGACGTCGTTGGAAGTCTCGCGCAATGCGCAGAAATTGATTAATGCGATGCATGCAGTTGAAGTCGGTGAACTCGATTCGACACTGAAAATCACCACCACGGATGAATATGCGGAACTGTTTCGTGGCTTTAATTTAATGACCGAAAGTCTGCAGGAAGAAGTGCATATCCTGGAGATCTCGAAAAAGCTGGCCGGCGAACTCAACCTTGATGTGTTACTGATGCGTATTATCTCAGCGACTACCGAATTACTGGATGCAGATCGCAGTACCTTGATGATATATGACTCGCATAAAAATGAACTATTTTCACGCCTTGCTCAGGGCCTGGACATTACCGAGATACGCATACCAGCGGATCAGGGCATTGCAGGTTCGGTGTTTATGAAAGGCGAACCGGAGAACATTCCGGACGTCTATGAAGATGAGCGTTTTAATCAGGATGTCGATAAACAGACAGGCTACCGCACACGCAGCATGTTGTGTATGCCTATTGTTAATAAGGCTGGTGAGAAGCTGGGCGTTACCCAGGTATTGAATAAACACGGCGGTGTATTTACCAAACGTGATGAAAACCGGCTCGCGGCATTTACCGCACAGATATCCGTTGCGCTTGAGAATGCGCGCCTGTTTGAAGATGTGCTGAATGAGAAAAAACTCAATGATGCTATTCAAAAAAGTTCCAGCAGCGCCATCATTACAATGGATGCGTTCAAACATATCATTACGGTGAATGAGGCTGCAGAAAAACTCCTGCGCCTGAAACATGAAGAGCTTGTCGGCTTAAGAGCGACAACACTGTTTTCTCGTAATGACTGGATCCTGAATTCTATTGATAACGTTAAAAAGACAGGCAAAAAAGAAGAATTACTCGATGTTGAGATGTTGGTCGTTGGTGAAGAGAAAGCCTCGGTGAATATGTCAGCCATGCCATTGATCGATGCCAATAACGATACGATTGGTTCGATGCTGGTGTTTGACGACATCAGTAGCGAAAAACGTATGCGCTCAACCATGTCACGCCACCTTAGTGCAGAAGTGGTCGATGAATTATTGAAGTCGGGTGAAGAGGAACTTGGTGGTAAAGGCCAGAATGTTACCATTTTGTTTTCTGATTTACGTAGCTTTACGACTATTTCAGAGCAACTCGGACCACGTGGTACGGTGACCATGTTGAATGAGTATTTCGAAAGAATGGTTGATGTCATCATGGACAACAGGGGTGTCCTCGACAAGTATATCGGCGATGCGATCATGGCTGAATATGGCGTACCATTCGGTGGTGAATTCGATGCTGATAATGCCGTGAAGACCGCCAATGGTATGTTTCGTGCACTGAGTGAATTAAATGCGCTGCGAGTTGAAGAAAAACAAATGCCACTGGATATTGGCGTCGGTGTCAGTACGGGTGACGTGATTGTCGGTAATATTGGTTCACCAAAACGTGTCGAATATACCGTGATTGGTGATGCGGTCAATCTGGCATCACGGCTGGAAGGTGTCACTAAGCAATATGGCGCGAAGGTGCTAATCAGCGAATACACGATGAACGAATTACAGGATGATTATATTCTGCGTGAGATGGATGTTATTCGTGTGAAAGGGCAGAACAAGCCGGTGTCTATCTATGAATCGCTGGATCATTACACGCCGGATGTCTTTCCAAACATGCATAAGGTGATAAATACTTATCTCGGTGCCTACAAGGCCATGCGTCAACGTAACTGGAGTCAGGCTGAAAAAGGATTTGTAGAAGCACTCGAATTTCATGCTAATGATAAACCCAGTCAGACTCATCTAGAGCGCGTGCGTCACTATATGGATAACCCTCCACCGGATGACTGGGATGGTGTATGGGATATGAAAACAAAATAATTTGAGTGCTTATGTTCTCCATGTTTAAAAAATCACAATTGCCGACTGCCGAGCAGGCCTTGCCAGGCCGTGATACACCCATGGTGATCAGGAATAAACACTATGTCAGTGGTCATGAGCTTCAGCCGCCGTTTTCTGCCAGCATGAGTCTGGCGATGTTTGGGCTGGGCTGTTTCTGGGGTGCGGAGAAACGTTTCTGGTTACTCGAGGGAGTGTTCAGTACTGCGGTAGGCTATGCCGCTGGTTATACGCCGAACCCGACTTATGAAGAAGTCTGCAGTGGTAAGACGGGCCATAATGAAGTGGTGTTGGTAGTTTTCGATGCGGCTCGCATCCCTTATAAGACCTTACTGAAAAATTTCTGGGAGGCACATAACCCGACGCAGGGCATGAGGCAGGGCAATGATCGCGGCACCCAATATCGATCTGGCATCTATACCTATGATGATGCTCAGCAGGCGGCTGCCAAGCAGAGCCTGGAGGCTTATCAGCAGGCATTGCGTAGTAATGGCGAGGGAAAAATCACCACAGAAATTCTGCCCGCATCGGAATTCTACTATGCCGAAGACTACCATCAGCAATATTTAGCTAAGAATCCAATGGGTTATTGTGGTCTTGGCGGTACTGGTGTGGCCTATCCAGAGTAGCTAGATAAAGTATTGACATCGACAAACCATTAAATCAGAATATGCTAATATTTTGATTAATAACGGGAGCGTTTGATGTCTCAATCATGTGATTTATCGTTTCAGCAAAAAAGTCTGTTTCAACAGGGCTATCAGAAGTTTTCTCCGGTAGAACTCAAGCAACTCGAATGGGGCCTGCGTTTTACGCCAACGGCCTGTTCATTGATCACTGCCTATGCACTTTATACACAACAGCCAATGCTGTTGTTTGTTGTGGCACTCCTGGGAATGTGGGCATTCTTCTTTCCTGCCGCACATCCTATGGATCTAATCTATAACCACGCCGTGCGACACCTGTTTTCAGCCGTGAAGTTACCGCCTAATCCGTTCCAGCGTCGTCTGGCATGTTTTGCCGCGGGCATCATGAATACCATGGCAGCCGGTTTCTTTCTGCTGGGCATGCCACTAGCAGCAGTCATAACCGGTGGTATGTTGCTGGTATTACAGGCCATCGTCATCATGACACATTTCTGTACGCTGTCCTGGATGTATGAAGGCATGATGCGTTTATTCGGTAAATGGCATAAACCTGTCTGTATTAATGAAGCACGCAAACTGATTGAATCGGGTGCCGCAGTCATTGATGTGCGCAGCCAGAATGAGTTTGCTAGCAAGTCTCTGCATGGCACTCAGAATATGCCACTGGAAGAACTGGATATTCACCGAGAAAAGATCCAGGGCCCGGCATTATTATTCTGCAACAGCGGCACACGCAGTCACATCGCCACCGAGAAACTTAAAGAGCTCGGCATCACAAATGTGCATAATCTGGGCGCATTCAGCCGTGCGGAGTCGTTAATGCAGGCAGTCTAATCAGACAACGGCTATAAATGTGAAGAAGGGCAGAGTATTCTGCCCTTTTTTATTGTCTCATTCGTTACACTACATAACAGATAGCATTTCAGACAGGGAGTAAGTGTTGGTGCAGCAGTTACAGTGTATGGAGATATGGGGTGGCAATCAGCATGCCGAGGAGTGTATTCAGCTCGCCGGTATTGATGCATGGGTTTATAGCCGTCCACATGAGGATGCTACCGATGGTGGTGATGTGCATTATCTTTCCTCATGCGCCACAGGACGTATCACACGCTTGCTACTGGCTGATGTCAGCGGCCATGGACAAAGTGTCGCAACGATTGCAGGCCATTTACGTACCCTGATGCGTCGCTATGTGAATTATATCAATCAGAATCGTTTTCTCGCCGAGCTCAACCAGGAATTTATGCAGCGTGCCTCACAGGGGCGCTTTGCCACCGCACTGGCGATGACCTATTTCGCTCCGACCAATGAACTTGCTGTCTGTAATGCGGGTCATCCACGGCCGATTATTTATCGTGCGGCGACAGGAAAATGGTCATTAATGCTGGAGACTGATACGGCTGACGGTGAGGCCATTAACATCCCGCTTGGAATCACTGACGAAGCTCAGTATAGGCCCTACCAGGTACAGCTGGCCTGTGGGGATCGCCTGTTGTGCTATACCGATTCATTAATAGAAACACGCTGTGCCGATGCCTCCTTTCTAGGTGAGCAGGCATTATGCGATATTTTGAATACAGTCATGTTACATGATGATGCGAACATTATTGCCGAGCTACTACAAAGAATCGAACAACACACCGGTAATGCTCCCACCGATGATGATCTGACGGTGATGCTAGTAAAGCCAACAGTAATATCTTACAAGGTTCCCTTGGCACAACGTTTACGTGCTCCCTGGTTGTTAGTTAAGGGTATTGTGAAGGCAGTTCGACGTAGTGATTACCCATTGCCTGCCACCGAGATGACGCTTAGAAATATTGGCGGTGCATTGTTCGATGCGTTGAATCGTTCGCGCTTTTAGCTTTTCTTTGCTAGCTCAAATTGTGTTTCGAGAAACTGAAAAATATTTTCAGCATTATTCAGATCGAGCACAGGAATATCAGGTACTGGCGGGGCCTTGTCATCGCTGGCAATCGCAATAATGCCATCATCCTGTTGCGCCAGAGGTGTGGCACTCGAAGTATGTCGATAAACTTCAATTTTTGGATACGGTGCTGCCTTGAAGCCTTCAAAAATAATCAGATCCAGCGTATCGTGCTGTAAACGCATTATTAAGCTGTCGAGATCTGGCTCGTTGCAATCCTCGTATTCATGAATCAATGCCCAGCGCTGCTGGCAGGAGATTAGTGTTTGCTGAGCTCCGGCATGACGGAATCGATAGCTATCCTTACCAGGATGATCGATGTCTATATCATGATGGGTGTGTTTGATGGTGCCGACACGTAGCTGGTGTTGCTGACAAAGTCGAAGCAGTTTCTCTATCAGGGTCGTCTTGCCCATGTTTCGATGTGCGGAGACAAAACCTATAATGGGCGTCTTCATGATATAAACCAGAAGTAGATGAATAATGGAAAAACAGTCTATCAAATTTTCCGGTCAGATTATCCAGGTGGAGTGCCGTAGTGTCGAATTACCCAACGGTAAAACGCTGCAGATGGAGGCGGTTATTCATCCAGGTGGCGCCGCGGTGGTTGCCGTGAACGACAGGCAGGAAATTTGTTTGCTGAAACAGTATCGGCCTGTTTTCGACGCATGGTTATGGGAGTTACCAGCAGGCAAGATCGATGATAGTGAGCCACCCTTGGAAACAGCACAGCGCGAATTGCAGGAAGAGGCCGGGTTGGTAGCGGAGCAGTGGCAATCACTCGGGCATATGATTAGCTCTCCAGGTGTGTTTTCAGAGATGGTTCACTTGTATGCTGCAACAGGGCTAACGCAGCAAGCCAGTGCTATTGAGGAACACGAAGTTTTCGAGGTGCATTGGTTAAGCCTCGAAGAGGCATTAAGTATGATTGCTAACAATGAGATCACCGATGCGAAGACAGTAATAGCATTGCAGAAATACTCTGCGAATATGACGCTGCTATGATTCAGCTCAGGATGTCCGTTTGGCGTGGCGCTGACGTATTAACTGATTAAAAATATCGACCCATTTGGGACTAAACTGACTACCACTCTGTGCATTTATCTCGGTCACAACTCTGAGAATAGAACGTTTGTAATCGCGGTCAGCACGTAGATTCGTCATTGATTCAAAGGTGTCAGCAATGGCCATGATTTTAGCGCCATCACAAATCTGATCTTCAGTAAGTTTGCCCGGATAGCCACTACCGTCCATACGTTCATGATGCTGTAGGACAATTTCTTCGGCACCGCGCCATTCCTGCATATGTGCAAGTAATGCTGCTGAGGCAATCGGATGTGTTTTTATCTGAGTGAATTCTTCTTCGCTGAGTTTTTCTTTTTTATTCAGCATCTGGCTGGGTAAAAGCGCCATAGCAAAATCATGCATATAGACGGCAACTTCTAGCTGCGTTTCATCTACTGGCGAATCAGCTATGGTATTCATTTCCAGACATAGCTCAAGAATTTTCTGATGTCGATTTTTATTCCCAAACACACGTTCATCGACAAAGTCACAGAGCTTTGCAAAGAAGCTAACTTCTGTGAGTTCCTGTACCGGCTGGGTATTTTCGACAATGAAATGTGGATCAAGCAAAGACAGTAACTGATTAATGTGGTTATTGTCCTGTGCCTGTGACTCGCGAATGTTTCCCAGACTCTCAACAAGTTTATCCAGCTCATTTTTGTCGAGATTGTTTCCGGCGAATATTAGCTGAAACGAGTCGCGTACTTTTTCGAAGCAGAGAATAAAAACATCACTTAACTGATCGGCAAACAGGTAATGTTTATTGCGCAGATCATCGAGGATTTCTTCAACGACGTGAACAAATTCTGACAGGTCATTCAGTCCCATCATCCGCAAATTTCCTTTTACTGAATGTGCGCGACGGAATAGTTCATGCAACAGCTCGATATTATCTGGCTGATGCTCTAGATCGACCAGTGTTTTCTGAATGGCCTCAAAAGCATCATCGAACTCGTCAGTGAAGTCCTGTATCAGTGATTCGTCTTCGTATTCCATTAATTTTGAGTTTTCATGTGGGCAATAAATCTGTTAATTTAAATTCATTATATTTGCACATTCACAATGTATCCACATGATAATGTAGAAATTACTCTAATCACTTGCAGAACTTAAGCCAATATGGAGAGTCCTTATGAACTTTGAAGCTTTTATGAAAGAAGATTTACTTGATATGTATCTTATTCCCTGGGGTATACGAATTATTACTGCGCTACTGATATTCATTATTGGGCGTATTATTCTCAAACAGATAATAAAAGGCATCAGGGGTATGATGGGACGCTTAAATCTGGACCCCATCCTGATTAATTTTCTGGGCAATATCCTTTATGGGCTGGGTCTGGCCATGATTGTGCTGGCATCTCTGGAGCAACTCGGGGTCAAAACCACCTCGGCCCTGGCGATATTAGGCGCTGCAGGCCTGGCAATTGGCCTGTCTTTACAGAGTTCACTATCTAATTTCGCTTCAGGGGTAATGCTTATCATTTTCCGGCCGTTTAATGTGGGAGACTTCATTGAAGCGGGTGGCACCACTGGGGTCGTCGAAGAGATCACGATTTTTAGTACGCGACTGCGCACCGGCGATAATCGTGTGGTACTGGTACCCAATGGTAGTATTTATGGGGGCACGATAGTGAATGTCTCGGCAAGAGATACGCGACGCATCGACCTGGTTTTCGGTATTGGCTACGATGACAATATTCAGCAGGCCAAAGATATCATGATGGCCTGTATGCAAGAGGATGACAGGATTCTTGAAGATCCTGCCCCGGCTATTCTGGTCAGTGAGCTGGGAGAAAGCAGCATTGATTTTGCTGTCAGACCCTGGGTGAAAACGGGTGATTACTGGAATGTGCGTTCTGATTTGCTACAGACTATCAAGGAACGCTTCGATGAAAATGGCATTTCCATCCCGTATCCGCAACGTGATGTACACCTGATTGAGCAAAATGCGGCCTAGTTGAGATTAAAGGAAATTGCATGAATGTTGATTATATAAATCCAGTACTTGATGGCATTGTGAATGTCATGTCGACGATGGCTAATGTCCAGCCTAAACCCGGGCGTCCGATATTAAAGTCAGACTCGACCGCGAAAGGAGATGTCACCGGGCTTATGAGCATGGTCGGTAGTAATACCAAAGGATCGATAGCTATCACGTTTAGCAAGCCTTCGATACTGGAAATATATTTCAACATGCTGGGTGATACGAAAGATACCATTGATGAAGAAATCCTTAATCTTGTCGGTGAAATCACCAATATGGTTACCGGTAAGGCGAAGGCATTGCTGGAAGAAAAAGGTTATGACATTGGCATGTCTTTACCGACCGTCATTTCAGGCAAAGATCACACTATTGACCATCAGTCTTCTGGTCAGAAGGTATTATTGCCCTTTACGCTGAGTTCTGGGCAGTTTTATGTAGAGCTGTGTTTCGAATAGTTGTTACTTAGTACATGAGTAATCGCTCCCTCGGTCTGGACGAGGCCATCTATCAATACCTGCTGGATAAGTCCCTGCAGGAACATCCCGTGTTAGCGCGATGTCGTGAAGAGACTGCTCGGCATGAACTGGCGCGCATGCAGATTGCACCTGAACAGGGTCAGTTCATGCAGCTAATGATCAGGTTATTACAGGCACGTAATGTTATTGAAATAGGTGTTTTTACAGGCTATAGCGCGCTGGCCATGGCGTTAGCCTTACCCGAAGATGGACGTCTTATCGCCTGCGATTGCGAACCTGCCTATACGACACTGGCGGAAGAGTTCTGGCAGGCAGCCGGCGTGCGTGCGCGTATTGATCTCAGAATCGGTGCAGCGACACAAACCCTGGTTCAGCTGCTTGAGGAAGACGGAAGTCGAGGGCAATTTGATATGGCATTTATCGATGCTGATAAACCCGCTTACCATGATTATTATGAGGCCAGTCTGCAATTGATTCGTCCTGGCGGACTCATCATGGTAGATAATGTTCTGTGGAGTGGTAACGTGGCAGATGACGCTGTGGAGGACGAAGATACGCTAGCGATACGTTCATTTAATGACGCGTTGCACAAAGATGATCGCGTGTATCTCAGTATGCTCCCGCTTGCCGATGGCCTGATGCTGGCAATGAAAAAATAGGCCTACTATCTACGGCGATCTGGCCCTTTGCGGCGTTCTTCACCTACAGCAATCAATGCGGCATGACACATATACCAGGCAAATTTGCTGATAATATTTTCATGGCGAATAAGTTCATTGCCTTCCTCATCCCATGCTGTGATCGATATACCTTTTGCATCCATAATGATGTCAATCTTGAAACCCTTGCGACGCAGTTCAAGTGCAAGCGCCATTGCTGGACCAATACTGGTGCAGTAGTTGGGCACGATATTTTCTTTTGAAAATGTCGCTTTGCCATCCTTGAGAACATAGGGAGTGTTTTTCTCCCATTCAACCTGGGCATCCATCACCTTTTCGGCTATTCGGGCATCGAGTTCACGTTCTTCTTTGTATGTGTTCGGCTGCATGAGAGTGTCCTTTTCACGTATCTGATCGATTATCAGCAATAATAGTTATTAATGTTATTCTGCCAACCTTGTCGGTTTAGCGCGGAGAATCTTTAGCTAAAAAAAGTCTATGTCGAAATTCCTGCTTTTGCCAATCAGCAAGATCCACACACGGCCAGACAGTCAATATATAAGTCATTGTTATTTCTATATTAAATAAGCCTGGTTAGAATTTCGTCAAGACAGCCTCAAGTGCACTAGATTTGCACTAAAGTTTCGTGCGGGCTTGTCGCTAACCATAGCGTTACGAGACAAAAACCCAACGATAATAAAAGACTGGAGGCTGCTACATGGAAGCAGTATGTTTAACTCAACATTCACACGGCGGTGGCTGCGGCTGCAAGATTGATCCGGCTGCGTTACACGAGATCCTGGCGAATGTACCCAAGATAGTGGCCGATCCGCGTTTAATGGTGGGCATTGAATCGAGTGATGATGCAGCTGTTTATCGTATCAACGATCAACAGGCGGTCATTGTGACGAATGATTTCTTTATGCCAATTGTTGATGACCCTTATGCCTTCGGTCGCATTGCTTCTGCCAATGCACTCAGTGACGTCTATGCCATGGGTGGTACGCCGATACTGGCGACGTCTATCGTTGGTTTTCCTGTGAACAAATTACCTCTCCATGCCATGCAGGAAATTATGCGTGGTGGTGTTGATGCCTGTCAGGATGCTGGTATACCGCTGGCGGGAGGACACAGCATTGATAATGAAGAACCTATTTTTGGGCTCGTGGGTGTCGGTCTGGTGGATCCAAATAATGTAAAAACCAATTCCGGAACTCAGCCTGGCGATGTATTGCTGTACACCAAGCCTCTCGGAATTGGCATTATGACGACGGCTATCAAGATCAACAGTCTTTCTGAAGAAGGTACTAATAAGGTCATTGATGTGATGTCACGCATCAATAAACCGGGTGCCTGGTTAGGTACACAGGAATGTGTCACCGCGATTACGGACATTACAGGCTTCGGTCTGGCAGGACATCTACTGGAAATGGCACAGGGTGCCAACGTATCTATTGTTGTTGATACCAGCAAGGTGCCTGTGATGGAAGAAGCCTGGGATCTTGCCAGTGAAGGCGTAGTACCGGGCGGTGCCTATCGTAATCTGTCTGCGTATGGTTCTTCGATCACCTTTCAGGGAAACCTTGATAAAGATTATGAACTGATTTTTACCGATCCGCAGACAAGTGGTGGCCTGCTGGTGTCTGTTCGCCCTGAGTCTGTTGACATGATTATGGAAAAAACCCGTGAAATGGGGTTTGAAGATATTTCTATTATCGGTGAGGCCAAAGCCATGAACGGCACGGCGTCGGTGACCTTCGTTACGGAATAAACTCCCATGGACATCGCCTATCTGGGTTGTCTGTTTTTTCTCGGCATGTTGGGTGGCACATTGTCTGGTCTTCTGGGCATTGGTGGCGGCATCATCATGTTTCCGCTGCTATTATATTTTCCTTCTTTTATTGGTTTTGCCGCGCTTAGTGTAAAAGCGGCTGCTGCAATTACCTCGGTACAAAGCTTCTTTGGCGCACTATCCGGTGCGTTTGCACATCACCGCTACAAGCGTGTAAACCTGACACTGGCCTGGTATTTTGGTGGCAGTATGTGTGTGACCTCACTGATAGGTTCACTGCTTTCCAAGGTGATTGCTGACGACATTATTATTCTGGTGTTTGCGTGTATGGCGATTGTTGCTGCCTATATGATGCTACGCCCTAAACCTTCCGTCGAAAATGATACCGAGCTTGAGGCGAATGATGTGATGTTTAACAAACCTCTGGCATTGGTATGTGGTGCGGTCCTCGGTATGTTGTCGGGTTTAATTGGTCAGGGTGGTGGATTTATTTTTGTTCCGGTGATGCTTTACATCCTTCATATCCCTACTCGCATTACGATTGGTACAGCATTGATCGTCGGTGTGGCATCATCAAGTGCCGTGTTGCTGGGACGCATTGGAACATTACAGATTCCCATACTGCTCTCTATTGTTACCGTGGCAGGTGCTATCGTTGGTGCGCAACTAGGGGCACGTTTAAGCCAGATGATTCCACGTCATCGTTTGCGCCAGATACTTTCAGCAGTGATTACGCTGACTGCCGCTCGCATGTTATATGGTGTTATCGCGTAGCCACGGCTAACGCGCTACTATGTCGTCATGGATGACGACACACTGCAACACTTCAAACAGCAATTACATGAACTCGCGAGTGAGCTAGATGCCATCACGGCGGAAGGCGATGCCGCAGCACAGACCGTTGAACTCGATCAGACTCGCCAGGGTAGACTGTCACGAATGGATGCACTGCAACAACAGGCTATGTCGGTGGCAAGCCAGCAACGTCGTGAACTGAAAAAGCAGCAAATCGCTGCGGCGTTAACGCGTATCGAAAAGGGTGAATATGGTTATTGTCTGCGCTGTGATGAACTGATTCAGGCACAACGTCTCGAGATTGACCCGGTTGCGACCCTGTGTGTGAAATGCGCTAGTCAGTCTGCGACTTAGGGGCATTCACCTGAGTGAGTTTCAGTGAAATCTCATATTCACCGTTAGAGAGTGACTTGCGACGTACAATTTTTCCCATACCAGATATAGCCGGTACGGTTTTATTACTCCCGGGTTTGAGTTCAATTGATAGTGAGTCACCCACCTCAAATTGCTCTTTGCAGCGCAGGCGTACGCCGTTAGCAGAAAAGTCATCAATAATGCCAACTTTCCACTGTTGTGATCCCTTGAGTTGAAAAACCACGGGGCAACGTGAGTTGATTCTCGGGAAAACGCGCTTATTGTTTTGCTCTGCGCTGATATCGGGTTGTTGTGAATTCTTATCCATTTTTCAGCCATATAGGCCATATATTAAGGAAGCGTATAGTATGTGAAGTTCTGTGGCTGGTAAACGGTAATATGTCACTAATTACCGAATTCTGCATGCTGCAGCAAAAATTCTTCAATAAAACCAAAGGGTTTGGCACCATGGAAACGGGCCTGTTCTGCACCATGCTGGAACAGAATGACAGTAGGAAAGCCCCTGGCCTGGTACTGGCCGGCAATGCGCATGTTTTCACCTGCATCGACCTCGAGCTTGTAAATCTGTAGTTCATCCACAAATTCTTCAGCAATCTGCTCGAGTACCGGCGCGATGACCAGACATGGGCTACACCAGGCTGCCCACAGGTCGACCAGCACTGGCATATGTTGTGAGGAAGCGATGACATCCTCGGCAAATGTCTCAAAGCTGGTAGATGCTAGGGCAGGCATGGCGTCAGTGAATAGTGGCTTACATCAATTCGTCGAGCTGATCTTCCATGTGTAGCTCGGTGAGCTCAGTGAAGCTACCGATCCATTTGCCATCAATACTGATCTGCGGAACGGTACGCGCATGATTTGTCAGAATGAGCATTTCCTTGAGTGCGCTCTGAGATTGATCTACACGACATTCTTCAAATTCGATGCCCCATTTATTCAGACATTGTTTGGTTTTGTCACAAATTGGACAAATGCCGGTGCTGTATACTTTTACTCTTGCCATTATTTAACTCACTGGAATAGCTGTTTGACTTTATCGCCGATTTCATTGGCCTTATCTTTGATTGTATTGACGATGCCTGTAGTTTCTCCATCAAGCTTAACACCATATTTATCGCGTATAGTATTGAGTGGCAGCGTTGATGCAGCAGCCGTTGCATTTGTTAGCTCGGTCATAATTAATGCTAACGCAGCATTGATATCAGTGCCGCCTGTGTCACGTCCAATATCATTCAATGTAATGCCTGGTAATGATGCTGTGAGCGGTTTATCAATAACAGGCGCTAGCACGCTGATCTGACCATCGCTAATGTTAATACGGTTTATGATGATTTTTTTAAATGCAGACGAATCATCATTTTGATCAGCCGAAGAAGAAGCCGATTCGATGTTATCTAATAGCTTTTTCAGATTTGAACTGCTTTTACTAACTTCATAGAGAATTTTCGGTGCTCTAATATCAATGTTTTTGATAACCAATGTATCCGTGAGTAAGGAGTCTCTGTCTATGGCAATATCGATGCCCGCAAAACTGAAGATGTTATTCTCTGAGAACCCTGCTGGGTTAGATACCGTTAACGAGTTCAGGCTACCTTCACCGGTGAGGATGGAAATATCAGAGTCGGCCAGGCTCACTTTTGACTGTGTGACATTACTGCCGACCGTTTCTATGCCCTGTTTCGCAAGTGAGTTGAGATTTATGCTCGCATAAACTGCCAGCAAAACCAGTAGTACCGGGATCATAATGAGAATTGTCAGGGTTAACTTTCTAGCATTCATTATTGATTACTCTGATAGGGTGATAGTGCGAGCGTATTAGAACATAAATGCCAGCATAATTGTATTCGCTGCAATCTTATGTATCAGGTGTATTTACGCTATAATTTCAGTCTTTGAATCTCTGGCAGGATATCTTTTCTTTTGACTAATCATATTAAACACAGTTGTGAGCAACTTCGTTCACATATTGATCTGTCGGTGCTGTCAGACTGTCTGATAGGTCTTGAGAAAGAAGCCCTGCGTGTTAATCGGCAAGGTGGTATTGCACAGACTGTGCATCCGTCGGCATTTGGTTCGGCACTAACACACCCGTTTATTACCACCGATTACTCTGAAGCATTACTTGAGCTCATTACACCGCCACAGCCATCTGTGGAGGCATCACTCGGTTTTCTAAATGACTTGCAGGCATTTGTCTGTCAGCATCTCGAAGATGAAATCCTGTGGACCAATAGCATGCCCTGTGTTGTCAGTGGTGAGACAAGCATCCCACTTGCTCGCTATGGCTCATCTAATCTTGGCATGATGAAAACAGTCTACCGTCGTGGGCTTGGCTATCGCTATGGTCGAGCTATGCAGGTGATTGCAGGTGCGCATTTTAATTTCTCTTTCAGTGATTCGTTCTGGGAACAATACAAACAGTTTTCGATGCCAGATGCGTCACTACGAGAAGTGAAAGACAAGTATTATTTTTCACTTATACGTAACGTATTACGATATGGCTGGTTGATACCGCTTTTATTTGGTACCTCACCGGCTATATGCAAGTCATTCGTGAAGCACCAGAAAACCGATCTTGATGAATTTAATGACAATACTTTTTATTCTCCCTATGCCTGTTCCTTACGCATGGGAGATATCGGATACCAGAACAACAAGGAAAACGAAGTTGGTGTTAAGGCTAACTATAAGAGTCTGGAAGACTATGTCTCCAGTTTGCGCTATGCCATCAATACCCCGTGTGAAAAGTATCGCAACATCGGCATAAAGGTCGCAGGTAAATACCGACAGTTGAATGATCATATTCTGCAAATTGAAAATGAGTATTACAGTACGGCACGTCCTAAACAGATTGCCCAGGCAAATGAAAAACCAACAACAGCACTTGAAAAGCGCGGTGTTGAATATGTTGAACTTCGATCGCTGGATATCAATGTCTTTGAACCGGCTGGTCTGGATGCCGCGCAATGTCGTTTTCTGGAAGTCTTCCTGCTCTACTGTTTATTAAAGGACAGCCCGGCGATTGAGTTAGCAGAGTACAAGGCGATTGATCAGAATGAATTACTGGTTGCGCATGAAGGAAGACGCCCTGGCTTACGACTGAACTGTCATGGTGAACAGGTTTTGCTAACCGACTGGGCACAACAAATGCTGCAGGAAATGCAGCAGGTTGCACAATTATTCGATGCTGCGGGAGCCGACGATGCGTATCAGCGGGCGGTCCAGGCGCAACTGGATGTTGTGGCTGCTCCTGAGCTTTTACCATCGGCACGTGTGCTCGCAGAGATGCGTGAAAATGGCGAAGGTTTTTACCAGTTTGCAGAACGTATGTCGTTACAGCATTTTCGTCATTTCGCATCTCAGCAACTACCAGACACTGTCACCGAGGCGTTACACGCACGCACGGCTGAATCAATAACAAGGCAGAATGAGATTGAGATGGCTGCACAACAGGATTTTACTGAGTTTTTGCATGATTACTTCACACAAGCCTGATATTGCCTTATTAAAACAGTGACTTATAAGGCTTAAGAGAATGACAAATTGGCCGAAACATAGAGTGTAAGGAGAATATGTGTACTGTCATGAAATTTGTAAATTCTTGCGGCATTAATCTGCCAGAAAATGCTCACATGGTCGAAGTTACTTTCGGCAGCACGGGCTATAGTCTGTCGCATACCTGCGATAACAAGTTGCTGTATACCGCTACCTACGATTCAAAGTCAGAGGCAGAACGCCGTGCACGTACCGTCGCACACGGCCTGAATTCATCGGGTGAAACCGTTTATTTATGTATTTCGAGTGTGCTGAAAGAAGTTTCCTGACAAAACAGGGGTTTTTTTAGGTTTACATCCCGCTTACACTTTGGTCTATGGCCGAACCCATCATTAAAACTGCAATCCCCAAGGCACGCTATCGCTATGGCGAGTACGTAGTGACATTTCTGGGGGACGTTGATAGCGATGACAGCATTGATTACCATTTTCTGGTGGCGGTAGGCCGTGAAGAGGAACCCAAACCCGGTCTGTTTCTCAGTTGTGAAAACATACCGGTGGCAGAACGCACTGAAGGCGCCTATCGTCTGCGTGCAATGATGAAGGACGGTGAACAGGTGCTTGCCAGTTCAGATGACTGGAAACAGTATGCGCGTTTCGAATCCGATGCGCTGGATATCATTTCACAGATGCTGTCACTGACTGACGAACAACCCTACAAACTTTCCTGAGCTGCCCGCTGCCACCTTAGAGGCACAACAAATCCACTTTCATCAATCTCTTTATCATGGACGATGACATAGCAAGGGTGACCCAGTGTCTCAACATGGGAGACAAGCTCAGTAACGGATAGTGATTCGGTTGAGGTATTCCAGGCTGGGGTTAGCCAATCGGGTTTTTCCAGTATCTGTACTCTAGTAGTGGATGCAGGATAAGTATCGTTGAACAAAGTGCTGTCACACCACCAGCTATGCTGGTGAGCCGAGCAGGCGTGTTGTGGTAAAACCATCTGCTGTTGTCGCGGATAAAATAACCTCCCTTGTAACAGTATACGTGTACTGTCGATATTTATGTCAGCCTGTTGTAGATACGCTTTACTCGCCGGATGCGCTGCCAGCTTAATTTGTTTACTGGTTAAGGCATGATATTTTTTAGAGAAATTATCATTCAGGCGTGGCCCATGCCAGTTACTCAGCTGGTATGTATCACCCGTGCCGAGATAAAACTTTATTGCAAGTTCCCAATGTTGCGTCTGAGCTGACTGTCTGTCATGTATAAGAAGATCAAATTCACCTATGGTGCGTTGTTGCGCGTGAATTTGCAGATTCTTGTGTAGCACATCATATCGGTTATTCTGCTGTAACCAGTAATGCCACAGCGACTCGTAATAAGCACCCAGCCGACGATCTTTTTTTGCATCAAGGAAATGCTGCAACTCGGCAGGATTGGAATCAAGTTTTGTTAGCAACGAAGCGCTCGCTGCAAACTGCTGCACATACCATTCTGGTGCGGGCCAGTGTATAGTCGCGTCAGCCGGCTGCAATAGCGGTGGGCTTGTTAATACCCAGGCCAGATCACGTACGATCTTGTGTTTGTATATTCCCGTTTTCATTTATTAATTTAATTGTTGTGAACATGTTATGCCAAAAGTCAGTGATATAAAAAAAGGTTTTGTTGCCGATATAGATGGCAAGCCTTATGTCGTTAAATCAATCGATGTAAAAAGCCCGTCTTCGCGAGGCGCCTCCACGCTCTATAAGTTCAAACTTACCGCAGTGCAAGGTGGCCACAATCTGCAGCTATCCCATAAGGGTGATGAGCAACTACAACAGGCCGACGTTGTGCGACGGCAATGCCAGTTTTTGTTTAAGGACACCGATAGCTGCACTTTCATGGACAATGAAGATTACGCCCAGTATACCTTGGCTTCAGAATCGATTGAGAATGAACTGGCATATCTCGTTGATGGCCTGGAAGGCATTTATGCATTACTGATTGACGGTCATATTGCGATGATTGAATTACCTCAGTCGGTAGAACTGGAGATAACCGAAACTGCTCCCGCGCTAAAAGGTGCCACTGCATCTGGGCGCACCAAATCAGCGATGCTGAGTACCGGTCTGGAAATCCAGGTACCCGAATATCTGGCAACAGGGGATCGGGTGAAAGTAAATACTGTCACCGCCAAGTTTATGTCACGTTGCTGAGGTTAAAGTGGCAATAAAAAAGGTAGCTTACGCTACCTTGGAGAATCCCCGTAAAGGGTAAATATTATTATTATTATTTCCGATTATTTAGCAGTGTTCAGTACTTTATATGACTGACTTTCTCTGCACTGACGTCCGCGGGTTTATCCGCATTGGCACTTTGTAAAAATAATACCGATGCAAACACGGCTGCTGCAACAGCTGCCCCTAATAGTGTCAAACTCGGTGTACCTTTCCCTGGTTGGGTAGCTAATTTCTTATTCATTTGACCACTCCCACCAACATTTCATTATTATTAAAATAGGTACTGCTTGTAACGATTGTATAAATACCTGATATTTCGCTTAAGCGCAAATATTTGTGGCTAAATAGCTCATTTATATAAGAATTATGTAATATAGTAAAATTGTACTAGACTATTCAAAAATTATTTCTGAACAAGTAAAAATGAGTACTCCATCATGGTGAGCAAGCCCTGTGTCATATATAAAGGTAGTCGCAAAGCAGAAACCTATTTGTTTATTGAACGTGAAGATGAGTTTCAACGTGTGCCTGAGGCATTACTAGGGATGCTGGGTGAATTGACGAAAGTGATGCAGCTGGAGTTGTCTGCAGAACGTCAGTTAGCTCAGGCCGATGTACAACAGGTGATGCAATTACTGGATGAGCAAGGGTTTTATCTGCAGTTGCCACCTGAAAATGATGCAACGCGTGATGTCGAAGATAGATTAAAATATTGAATTAACTATATTATTTTAGAGTATAGGGCTATTATTGCGTGCTTGGGGGAGTGAATTAGTTATTTTCACAAAATGTTGTTGCTTAATGAGATTGTGAGAAAAACCAACAACACCTATACTCTAAGCTTAAGCTAAGCTTGCAGGGATTCCCCCCATACCTGTTGGATGTTTTTTTAAGACTCTTTTATGTCGGGGAAGTGTTTTCGTATGACGGGGACAAAGGTCAATTTGGATATGTATCAGGAAGCTACTCTGAGTACGACATCTGCGCCGTTGGGTGAGTATCTGACCTGTTCGAGTCATGCGATCGAAGAGGCGCTTGCTTCACAAACCTTTTCTGAGAATAAAGAACAGCACAAACGACTTGGTGATGTGCTGCTGGACTCAAAACTCATCAGTGAAGAAAAACTTGATGAGGCCGTTCGAAATCAACGTAGTGATCGCCTGAAGGCATGCAGCCTGTTCTCAAGTCTCATCGATTCCGAGATCGATAAACTCAGTTACAAGTTTGATGAAATCTCACTCAATGCAGGTGAGATGCTGATAGAGCAGGACACTAAAGATAATTATCTGTATGTGCTGGCTTCGGGACGCATGCAGGTTTATCGAGTGAATGACTCTGGTGAGGAAGTTCACATCGCAACGGTTGAGCCGGGTGAGCCCATTGGTGAGATGGCCTATTTTTCCGGTGGTACGCGCAGTGCATCGGTACGTGCCGCAGAGCACTCTGAGCTTATCCGCATTCATCACTCACAGTTATCACACTGTATTGATCTTATCCCTGGTTTTGCGCGTTCCTATTTGTCATTACTGACGAAACGTCTACGTAATACCAACATGATTTATGAAGATGACGCGCATCGCCGTAGAGCAGCAGAGCGTTCATTAAAGAGTCTGAATGAATTTCTCGATATGTCACAGGGTCTCGAACTGCAGATGGGTATCGAGGGCCTTATCAAGCGCGTTGTTGAAACTGCCAGTAAGTTAATGGATGCCGATCGTGCTTCATTGTTTCTCATTGATCCTAATACGCAAGAACTGTGGTCAAAAGTTGCTGAAGGCGATGACATTAAGGAGATTCGCATTCCTGCGGGTGCGGGTCTTGCTGGCTGGGTTGCGACACACAAAGAAGTGCTCAACATTGAAGATGCCTATGATGATGAGCGTTTCAACAAGGAAATTGATTTCCGTACCGGCTATCGCACAAAAACCATTCTATGTGGACCGGTGTGGAATTTAGATAAAGAAATTATCGGCGTTATTCAGGTTATTAATAAATCGGGTGGTAGTTTTACACCTCAGGATGAAAGCCTGTTTCGTGCCTTTGCTCATCAGGCTGCTGTTGCGGTTGAAAACTTTAACCTGTATCGCAAGGTCATGGCCGGGCATGAAACCATGGCTATTCTTCTGGATATCGCGACGTCAATCACCCAGACGCTTGATCTGAATTCACTAATTAGCAAGATCGTCTCGAAAATATCAGATGTGCTGCACTGCGATAGAAGCTCATTTTTTGTACTGGATGATGACACCAATGAGCTCTGGTCAATGGAAGCGGATGGTACAGAGCTACAGGAAATTCGCTTTCCGGCAACGACGGGGCTGGCGGGCCATTGTGTTAGTAATAGACAGATTCTCAATATTGATGATGCTCATGAAGATCCACGTTTTAATTCAGGAGTGGACAAACAGACGGGATACCGTACGAAGAGTGTTCTGTGTATTCCTGTTATAAATCGTGATGGTAAAACCACCGGTGTGGTACAGGCCATTAATAAGCTTGATGCAGAAAAATTTAGTGATAATGATGCAGGTTTATTGAAGGCAATTTCATCACAGATATCTGTCGCACTTGAAAATGCACAGTTGTATTCACGTACGATGAATATGAAAAACTACCTGGAGAGTGTGCAGGCGAGTATTTCTAACAGTATCCTGACGGTCGATAATGATTACAAAGTGATTACCACTAACCGCGCAATGACGTCACTACTCGAAAAACCAGATGAAGACATTGTTAAGCATGATGTGCGGGATGTGTTGGGTGATGACAATGAAAACTTCATCTCCATGTTACAGAACGTCTACCAGTCAGATAAGAGTCTTATTGAGCTTGATCAGGAGCTACATAAACCATCGGGTCATAGCAATTCTGTGAACGTGAATGTATTGCCACTTATTGATAGTGAAGAGGGCAAACAGGGACTGGTTGTCGTGCTTGAAGATATTACCCAGGAAAAACGTGTTAAAGGCGCCCTGAGTCGCTACATGTCAAATGACATTGTCGAAAAGATGCTGGACGATCCGAATCAGCAGACACTTGGTGGTGTTCGTTCCAAGGCAACCGTTCTTTTCAGTGATATTAGAAAATTTACAACAATTTCCGAGTCGCTTTCTGCTGAAGCGACGATGGATTTTCTGAATGAATATTTCACTCTGATGGTGGATGAAGTATTTGACCATAAAGGTGTACTGGATAAATTCATCGGTGATGCACTGATGGCTGTATTCGGTGTGCCGTATGGGCAGGACGATGATGAAATTCGTGCGGTACGCTCAGCACTTGGCATGAAAAAGCGCCTGGCTGAATATAATGCGTTACGCGAGCGTCGTGGATTAATGCCGATAGAGATTGGCATTGGCATCAATACCGGTGAAGTGATTTCCGGCAATATGGGTTCTGAAAAACGCATGGACTATACCGTCATAGGTGATGGTGTGAATCTGTCATCTCGCCTGGAAGGTCTGAATAAACAATATGGCACTAGCCTGCTTATTAGTGAAACCACTCGTGAGCATCTTGGCGATTTGTTTACCTTGCGTGAAATCGATAAGGTTCAGGTAATGGGTAAACTGGAACCAGTTCGTATATACGAAGTTCTGGGTGAAGCGAACGAAATTTCATTGACTGAAGATCAAAATCGATTTGTGCAAGCTCTGGAGTTGTACCAGAACGGCCAGTTCGAAGAGGCACAAAAAGTATTTGCAGAGGGCGCCGCAACGGATGAAACCTGTGAGATTTTTGTTAAACGCTGCGAAAAAATGAAAAATTCCATTCTCATTACGGATAACTGGGATGGTGTCTGGACAGCGACCAGTAAATAGCCTGCCTTTAGCTTTTTCTTTGCCAATAATTTTTTAAGGTCAGCCGCGAGCGTGTACTGCATGCTTAAGTGGGCTCGACATCCTTGTCTCGCCCACATCAAAGGCGCCTTGCTCTTTACCTCCCTGTATCGCGGCGGCACCAATGACGCAGCAGCACATCACTCGCACCTGACTGGCCGAGGTATGACAGGGATCGGCGTCTTAGAAAACGTGCGAGCCAGGGAAAGGCAAAGCGCGTTTTCACAGATTCGAGCCCAACATGGAGGTTGGGCGAGATTAAGCTGATCACAGTCATACCTCGGACAGCAGGGTAATGACAAAGACTGCATCAGATCTGATTGATACTTATTTTGTTAGTAAATAGACAGCGATTAACAACTACAAGATAATTGTTATGCAGTCACGATGACATGCATGGCATCAAGGCGAAAACGTGATTTGCCGAGATACTCGCGTAACTGCTCTGCTTTATCCTTTATATGATCAAGCTCTTCATCACGAATGCTTGGATTGATGCGCTGCAGATATTCAAGTCGTTCCAGCTCGCTCTGTAACTCCTGATCCATCCTGGATGTGGTTGTCTTAACAAGCTGCTCCAGTTGTGAGTCAATGTGTGGTTCAATCTGCTTTAAGAGTTTCTCAGCAGTAGGTATCAGTGTGCGTATAACATTAAGACCGGTTTGACGATTCAGGTGAACCAACTCCCCATTGATTTCATCCCTGGTATAGAGATGAGACGCATCTTTGCCATCCTTGTCAATCAGCAGGCGGTAATAGGTGGTATCAACATAGCGTTGAATCTGCAACGTCTCTGGAGCGCTACAGTCAAACTGGTAGAGTAATTCAATGAACAGTTGCCCTGGCTTCTGGTGTTTTATGTTATATACGCTCAGTGCAGTTCTGCCATGTTCACCAGACATGATGAGATCCAGTGCATCTCTAATCAGGGGGTGTTCCCAGCTCATGAATTGATAGGGCTCGTGTATTAGTGCCTGGCGACGAGAGAAGGTCAGGGTCATGCCTTCCTCAGGGATATGCGGAAAATGTGCAATCAGCATATGATCGGAAGCTGAAGCCACGAAAGTCTCTTCAGAATGATAATCGAAATTGATGCCATACAGATCGAACATTTGCCTTACAAACACTTCAAGCATCGTATCATCATCTTGCTGGTGTAACTCGTATACCAACTCCTCGCTGACATCAGGTCGGCAGGAATTATATTCAAGTAAACGGTCTCGGTTTTTCTGTAGCGAATGATGATAGCGCTCATATAGCTCACGGGTTGAAGTGACAAGCTGCTGGGTACGCTCCTCATGATAGAGTTGGTGCTCCATGATATGCAGCAGGTCATCTTTTACTTCACTGAAGATGGCCTGGGCAACCGCACAGTTCTGCTCGATGGCATTTAGCCCGTCGTGATACCAGCTGAAAATACTATGTTGAACATGATCCTGAAAATAAGGGACATGTACCGAGATATCATGTTTTTGCCCGATACGATCGAGTCGACCGATACGCTGCTCAAGAAGGTCTGGATTGAGTGGCAAATCGAACAGTACAAGGTTGTGTGCAAACTGGAAATTACGGCCTTCACTACCAATCTCTGAGCATATCAGTACCTGGGCACCATCATCAGGGTCGGCAAAATAGGCTGCAGCCCGATCTCGCTCGATTATGCTCATGCCTTCGTGAAACACACTGCAGGCCAGGGCAACTTTTTTACGCAGCCACTCCTGTAGTTCCAGCGCTGTATCGGCATGATGACAAATAACGAGCACTTTTTTGTGCTGGTTATTTTTTAGAAAATCGATTAACCAGGCAACACGGGTATCGACGTCACACCAGTGTTTTGCGTCGCTATGTAACTGCATATAGGTTCTTTCAGGTGAAAGACAGGCATTGATTAAATCAGCCTGACGCTCCTCATTGGTGAAGCGGTATTCACTTACCTCAGCCAAAGGCACAGGGTGACATTGACGTTGCGGGAAACCACCAATTGCTGCGCGTGTGTTTCTAAACAGCAGGCGCCCCGTGCCGTGACGGTCTATCATGGCAACGAGACAGGCATGTCTTGATGCCTCAACTAATTCTGAATCCTCAGTATGTTGCAGAACATGCAAATGATCATCTATCGCAGCGTCCTGTAACAGCGAACTGATATGCGCTGCCGAGGCATCACTAAGTTTTTCATGTGACATCAGTTCGGCAACGGCATCGGCAATTTCATTATAAGAAGATTCTTCTTTAACGAATGTGTCGAGGTCAAAAAATCGCTCAGGATCGAGCAGGCGTAAACGTGCGAAATGCCCAGCCTTGCCAAGCTGTTCTGGTGTAGCGGTAAGTAATAATACCGATGGCACGACATGTGCGAGAGTTTCTATGGTCGAGTATTCAGGACTACTGGAGGTTTCAGACCAGTACAGGTGATGCGCCTCATCGACAATCATGATGTCCCATTCAGCCTGTTGTGCCAGTTCTGTATGCTGAGGATGTGCGACAAGAAAATCCAGGCTGCATAATACCAGCTGTTCCGTTAAGAATGGATTGGCATGTTGCTGTTGCATGTCCTGGAAGCGCTCATCATCAAAAATACTAAAGCGAAGATTAAAGCGTCTTAATAATTCAACCAGCCACTGATGTAACAATGTTTCCGGAACAATAATTATTGCACGTGACGCGGTGCGATTTATCAGCATTTGATGCAGTATTAAACATGCCTCAATCGTTTTACCGAGGCCAACTTCATCGGCGAGCAGAATACGTGGCGCATGACGTGATGTGACGCTGTGAGCGATATACATCTGGTGTGGCACGAGGTCAATACGCGCGCCACTTAGCCCGTGAAAAGAAGAATGCGCCAGTCTATCGGATTGCTGATGCACCATTTGCCTGAGTCGGAACCAGTTAACCTTGTCATACTGTCCATTACGCAGACGGGTAAAAGGATCATTAAATTCTGCTTGATGTGCCAGCTGTGATTCTTCTAGTGTAATTGCTTGCTCGTTACTATCACGGCAGTGATAAATAAGAAGACCTTCGTTCTCCTCAACCTGGAGTACGGTAAGTTTGCTGCCATCAGTGGATTCGATTTCTTCACCTGACTGAAAATTGACTCGCGTTAAGGGCGCATCATCGGAGGCGTAGATACGTTGTTGCTGGCATAGCGGAAACTCTATCTTGACTCTACGCAGGTCTATTGCAGTGACGATACCCAGTCCCAGTTCCAGCTCGGTATCACTGATCCAGCGTTGACCGATTGTAAAGATATGTTTCATGTCAGTGTGAATGGCTCATGTTATGCAAAAGGGGCGCTATGTTAGCGGAATGTAATGTGCATTTATATAAGTTTAGTCTGTTAAAGCGCTGATAGATGTGGTTGTTCACAGATTTCTTATCTATTATAGAATTATCAGAGCGTCATCGGTGAGTTGGCGGTTATGCGTGATTACATAAGACATCCTTCAGATATTCCGATTGAATTTGAGGCCACGGAGTCTTCGAATATCGGCAGCGACAAGATCAATAACATCAGTCGCGGCGGTCTGTCGTTTAATTCACCAAACCACATTGAAAAAGACACCTTGCTTCGCCTTAATTTCCCATTGACGCGATCCCATACGGGTATACTGGCACGCGTGAAGTGGTGCAAGAAGAGCGGTCAGAATTATGAAGTTGGCGTGCAATTTTATGATCTAGAAGATGTTTTTCGTGTCAGAATGGTTGAGCAGGTTTGTCATATTGAGCATTACAAGCGTCAGGTCAAAGAGGAAGAGGGGCGTGAGATTTCTGGCAAAGAGGCTGCCATGGAGTGGATTGAGAAATACGCCAGCGACTTTCCTTAACTATAGTCACTTCCCTCACCTACTAAATTACAAAACCAGATTCCATTAGCGCGGACATAGCTATTACTATTACCTTCCTGCCCGGGATGGTGTCTGTTCTCGGCTTAATCTCGCCCAACCTCCATGTTGGGCTCGAATCTATGAAAACGCGCTTTCGCCTTCCCTGGCGCGCACGTTTTCAAAGAAGCCGATTCCAGGCACCATCCCGGCCAGTCAGCTGCGTGTGATGTGCTGCTGCGTCATTGGCGCCGCCGCGATACACGGATGTAGAGAGCAAGGCGCCTTAGATGTGGGTGAGACAAGGAGGTCGAGCCCACTTAAGCATGCAGTGCACACACGCGGCTGACCTTTGAAGAGCATAAACAGATTGTGAATTGTCTTGTAGCGGAGCTTTAATTTAGTATCAGCCTGTAACTAAGGTATGCCACTTATAGCCTTACCAGTCGAACTGATCCATAATTCCGCTACTTAAGAATTCAGGTTTTAAATACCATTGATGTCACGCAAACAACTTCGTAGCATTTCGCTACAAATCATTCTTATTCTCATCATATATTTTGCGGTGCAGGCCTGGCAGTCTCGCAATGCGCTCACCGGCCCGGCAACCAATATTCAGGCAACAACTCTGCAGGGAGAAAAACTCTCTGTAAGCCAGTTTCAGGGTAAACCATTACTCATACATTTCTGGGCAACATGGTGTGGTATCTGTCGATTTGAGCAGGATTCAATCGACGCGATTGCCAAAGATCATACGGTGATTACCATTGCCTCTCATTCCGGTGGCATCACTGATGTATCTAATTATGTTAAAGAAAATGGGATTAACAGTCCGGTTATCGTTGATGAAGAAGGCGCGTGGGCTACACTGTATGGAGTGAAAGGTTTTCCGACTTCCTTTATCGTTGATGCCGACGGTGATATATATGATGTCGAAGTAGGCTATAGTTCAGAATATGGTTTACGCGCCAGATTATGGCTGGCATCGCTGTTGCGTTAAATAAATAGAATGAAATAGAGGAAGTTATGGCAGAAACAATTGACGAATTGACGATTAACTACGAAGAAGATGGCAAGCTGGTTCAGAAAGAACTCGATAAGGTAGTGCTATCTAAAGGTGCCTGGTCAACAATCATATACCGCTATCAGGACTGGAATCGTCAGAAAGAAGAATATGGCCCAGAAAAATACACGATTCGTCGTTATCAGAAACGTAATGGCGAGTATATGCAACGTTCCAAATTCAACATTTCTAGCAAGGACCAGGCAACGAATATTATCAAGGCACTGCAAACATGGATTGATGACGAGCCGTCAGAAGAATAATCATATAAATAGTATGAGGAGAGTGGCATGAGCTGGTTGTTGCCAGTTATCGGTTTAGCGATAATTGTTGTATCGTTTTTTATCTTTCCATTTTTTTATGTCGTTGGTGGTACGGTTCTTGTTGTTGTTCTGATTGCGTTGTTTGACATTTTACAGCGCAAGCATACTATTCTGCACAATTACCCCGTCGTCGGTCACATGCGCTACATCCTTGAAGAGATTGGCCCAGAAATGCGCCAATACTGGGTGGCGAACGACAAAGAGGAAATGCCCTTCAACCGTGATGAGCGTGGCTGGATTTATTCGCTGGCCAAAGGTACCAACAGTTATTTTGGTTTTGGTACCACTGAACTGCTTTACGGTACAGGCTATCCGATTATAAAGAACGCCGCATTTCCATTTCCGGAAGATAAAGCCAGCTGGCCAGGTGATGACCCAACGGCGATCCCATGTCTGAAAGTGATGGGTGAGGCGCACCAACGCCGACGAGTTTTTCGGCCTGGTTCTGTCATAAATATTTCTGCCATGTCCTATGGCGCCCTGGGAAAACACGCGATTTCGGCATTGAATAAAGGTGCTGCGGGTGCAGGCTGTTATCACAATACCGGTGAAGGTGGCATTAGTCCGTATCATCTTCTTGGTGGCGACGTGATGTGGCAGTTAGGTACGGGTTATTTTGCGGCCCGTGGTGAAGATGGCAAATTCTCACTGGATATTATTCGCCAGAAAACGGCTGAGAATCCACAGATTAGATGCATCGAGATCAAACTCTCACAGGGTGCTAAACCCGGCAAGGGTGGCGTATTACCCGCGGCAAAGGTTACCGCAGAGATTGCCAGTATTCGTGGTATTCCAGAATATCAGGACTGCATATCACCTAATGCACATACCGAGTTCAGCACGGTTGATGAACTCATCGATTTTGCTGAGTCGATCGCCGAGGCATCCGGTTTGCCGGTTGGTATTAAATCGGCCGTGGGTGAACTGGATTTCTGGGAGGAGCTGGCCACACGTATGCGTGAGAGAAAGCAGGGGCTTGATTTCATCACCATCGATGGTAGTGAGGGGGGTACCGGTGCCGCACCACTAACCTATGCCGATCATGTTTCATTGCCCTTCAAAATTGGTTTTGCACGCGTCTATCAGATCTTTCAGCGTGCCGGTCTCTCACAGGACATCGTCTGGAATGGTAGTGGCAAGCTGGGTTTTCCCGATCGCGCTATTGTCGCATTCGCCTTGGGTTGTGACATGATTTCTATTGCGCGAGAGGCAATGATCTCGCTCGGTTGTATTCAGTCACAGTCATGTCATACAGGTCATTGTCCAACTGGTGTTGCGACAATGAGTCCGTGGCGTCAGGCTGGTCTGCATATCGATACCAAGGCACAACGTGTAACCCGTTTTATCAAAGGCTTTCGTAAAGAGCTGCTATCCTTATCGCACACCGCTGGCTATGAACATCCCTGCCAGTTCCGCCCCGACGACATTGAGTTGAGTACCGGTGTGAACCGTTTTACACCACTTGTCGAAGTGATGGGATATGAACCTGACCCGGTGAACTTCACTAGTATGAAATCATTACAGGCCACCAAATAAACATGCGTATATTGCATACCATGATCCGTGTCGGTGACCTGCAACGCTCGATAGATTTCTACACCGGGATCCTTGGCATGAAACTATTACGTCAGAAAGATTACCCTGATGGCAAGTTTACGCTGGCCTTTGTTGGTTATGGTGAGGAGCACAGTAATACGGTTATTGAGCTAACTCATAACTGGGATACGGATAGTTATGACATGGGAAGTGGCTTCGGTCATCTCGCCATTGAGGTGGATGACGTGTACCAGGCAACAGATGCTATTCGTGCGCGCGGTGGCAAGATCATTCGTGATGCGGGCCCGATGAATGCAGGTACGACGATCATCGCCTTTGTTGAAGATCCTGATGGTTATCAAATCGAGCTGTTAGATAAAAAATAAGAAAAAGTTGTGACATCCTCTACTGATGCAAGCCACAACGTCTGGTATGTCTACATGGTGAAGTGTGCTGATGACACCCTGTATACAGGCATAGCTACCGATGTGTTGCGACGTTTACAGGAACATAATGAATCAGCCCGTGGTGCTCGCTATACACGGGCAAGGCGTCCAGTCACACTGGTGTATCAGGAGGAGGTGGCGAATCGTTCTGAGGCATTGAAGCGCGAACATCAGGTTCGCAAGATGAACCGGCAGGCCAAACAGGAATTACTGATCAGGCATCCATATCAGGAATAAGTTTGCTTTCCAGGTGACTAATTAAATCCTTAAGCAGTAATTTGCGTTTTTTCAGACGCTTTAGCTGTATCTGATCCACCACCGGGTTGTCTGCAATGAGTGCAATAACATCATTCAGATCACTGTGCTCGACTCTTAAGTCATGAATTTTCTGGCGAATTTCGTCGTCGTCTTCAGGCATACTTACAAATCTCTCCAATATCTATAGTATATACGACTTGTAACACAATGACCTGTGTACAACTTGGCCGAGGCTAACTTTCTCTTTTCATTATAGATCCATTAGGGTGAAACATGACAGACAGACTGACAGAACTGGAAATCCGTTATACAGATATGGAAATGACAGTGGAAAGTTTGCACGACACAATTTTACAGCAGCAACAGACCATAGATGCACTGTCTTTGAAACTGGAGGAGCTTGAATCACGTCTGAAATCTGCAAGTGTCCCGGATATCCTGCCGCCAGGTGAAGAACCACCGCCACCACATTACTGAGTTTATTTACTCTCCATGGTCCAGACGCCATCCCAGCTAGCGGTAGGTGGATGTTGCTGAAAGTATTCGCAGCGTTGTAAATAGATTTTGGTCGGGCCGTCATTACTTCTAATCTTGTGACAGTCCTGGAATAGCGATAAGGCTTGTTGCCAATCACGATGCTTGTAGGCATTGATAGCGTTTTGGTAAATATCCAGTAGTTCATGCAAGTGAGGAAAAGAATCGCGGGTATGAAAATCCATGACCTCGAAAATATCGATAGGTAAATCTTTACCTTTTACTCGTATGCTATCGACCTCACGAATCAGGTAATCATCCTGTAACTCGTTACGCGTCTCTGCACAGATAACAATAGGGCAACTATAAAATTTTGTCGTGCCTTCAAGGCGTGATGCGAGATTCACGGTATCACCAACGACGGTATAGTCCATGCGCCGTGGCGAGCCAATATTGCCTGAAACCACATCGCCGGTGCTAATGCCAATACCAATTTCCAGGGGCTGTACGCCACGATCAATCTGTGAGTGGTTGAATTTATTTAACGCGCGCATCATATCAATCGCTGTCATCACTGAATTATCAGCATCATATTGTGTTTTAAAGGGTGCACCAAACACTGCCATAATGGCATCACCAATGTATTTGTCGAGAATACCATCATGCTGAAAGACCGCTTCGGCCATGTAGGAAAAATACTCATTCAGGATGGTGACGGTTTCAGTAGCGCCAAGTGATTCAGAAAGTGTCGTGAAACCGCGAATATCTGAAAACAATACGGAAACAAATTGATCAGTACCACCTAGTACATTTTCATCATTTTGTAGCAGTCGTTCAGCGACCTCTTCCGTCATATAGCGCGACATAGTGCTACGCATACGTTTTTCTTTGGTGATATCTTCAATAATTAGCATTGAACCAATACGTTTATCTTCCAGATCATAAAGTGGTACGGTATTCATGTTTATTGAAGTACTTTCGCCATCGTTTTGTACAAAGTCAGCATCGAGCGAGTTAACTTCATGTTCTTCTGTAATCATTTGGTTCAAATCATTCAATATCCATGCGTTGTGGTTCTTAAATAGATCTTCGGCATGGTGTCCTTCGATGCCATCCTGGTAACCTGTGATGTTCAGTGCTGCATCGTTTACTTTAACCAGCACCTCATCTTCGTTAAAAGTGATAACACCATCATTGAGACTTTTTAAAATGCTCTCGTTATAGTTTTTCATTGCATTGATATCTTCAAATAGACGTGCATTAGATATCGCAATAGCTGCCTGTCCAGAAAATAGTCCAAGGCGCTTTTCATCGCGCGCTGAAAACAGGCCGTTATTTTTATTAACTGCCTGTATCACACCTAGACAATTTCCTTCCTTGTCGAGCACAGGCATACTCAGGACTGTTTTTGTGTGATACCCCGTGAGTTTATCGATAGCCTGGTTAAACCTGTCATCCTGATAGGCATCATCAATATTCAAAGTCTTTTTGCTTTGAAAAACATGCCCGGCGATACCCTGGCGAGCTGAAAAGCGGATATCACGATCATCAATTCCTTCACCTACCATGCACCATAGTTCATCGGCTTTATGGTCATACATGAAAAGCGTGCAGCGATCTGTATCAAGAAAACGTTTACAGACATTGGTGATTTTTGTTAGCAGCGGATAAAGGTTTACTTCACGGGATACCGTGACACTCATGTCGAAGAAATCATTTTCTTCTGCCTGGGCTCGTTTCAATCCTGAAATCATCTGATTGGTTTTTTGTGCGATCAGGCTGAACTCATCCTGCGTAACAACAGGGACTGGTTTTTCATAGTCACCTGCCTCGATCGCATTCAGCGTTTCTAACTGGGAATCGAATAGCAGTTTCAAATTGCCGGAATATGAGCGTATGACCTGCAGAGATAACAACAGGATTATCGTGATGATGAACGCTGTATTAAACAGCACAGTTTCTTTAATAACATCACTGCTGTAGTTTTCTTTATGTTCGAGGATGTAATCGATTTCATTAAAAAATATTAATGCCATTAGCAGGCAGGTGAAGGCAACAATAAAACTGGCGGCTGTGAACAAACGTCGCGAGGTGGGAACAAAATGAAAAGCATCAGGTTCTCGCTCTGACTGGCTCAGAATAATATGCCGTTCACGGCACAGAGCGTTATCGAGTGAAGCAAAGGCACCAATACTCAGGCAGCCGATAAGTATTTTAATCCCATTATCCGGTGCCATTTCAAGATTGAAGGTTAAATGCCAGGCAATGCTGCCACCCGCCATGGTGTACAGCAATAAATCAAAAACAAGCTGTGCCCGAACATTGTCCAGTAATGGTGTGTGTTGCAGGAGATAAGGCTCGACTAGCGCTTTCAGTAGTGCCACGACGGTAAAGCTGATAGCGAACATGGCCATGATCTCCCAGTTTTGCATCGCGGAGCACTCCTGACAGACGCGACTGGTAAAGATGCTGAGAATGGCAATACCTAGAATGTAATAACCAATCGACAGACGCAGAGGTGTCATGGAGAGATTCACGTCATCGAGTAGATTCCGTCGAATCAAAGCTGGGTTGCTCACGTTGAAATTGCGCCTTTATTAATAGAGTTGCTTCACAAAATAGGTCGACCTGAATAGCAACATCTTGAGTGTTATATGCACTCTGCGGGTTTCTGCTGTCGGTTTAACAGCTGTCTTAAGCCGGATTAAACATGAATATAAACAATAAGTTAAAAATTAATAACTTAGTTCAGGTCAGCACAGGGAATTTTCATAGTCTGGGTCTGCCATTTGCTTTATAATCGCGCCCCATTTGCCGAAGAGCCCAGTTTTATGATCAAGCAGTTACGAAATATCGCCATCATTGCCCATGTTGACCATGGCAAGACCACACTTGTGGATGAGCTTCTGAAACAGTCAGGCACCTTTGATGAGCGCGCGAATCTGGGCGAACGAGTCATGGATTCCAACGATCTGGAAAAAGAGCGCGGCATCACTATTCTGGCCAAGAATACCGCGATACGCTGGAATGACTATCGTATCAATATCGTCGATACCCCTGGACATGCTGACTTTGGTGGCGAAGTCGAACGCGTCCTGTCGATGGTTGATAGTGTGTTACTGCTGGTTGATGCTGTCGAAGGGCCGATGCCACAGACACGTTTTGTGACACAGAAGGCGCTTGAACAGGGTTTTTGCCCTATCGTAGTCATCAACAAGATTGACCGTAATGGCGCTCGCCCGGACTGGGCTGTGGATCAGACCTTTGAGCTGTTTGATCGTCTCGGGGCTACTGATGAGCAGCTCGATTTCCCCATTATTTATGCCTCTGCGATTCAAGGCTATGCGAGCAATGAGTCAACGGATCGCTCCGGTGACATGAATCCGCTGTTTGAAACCATTGTGGAACATGTTTCGCCACCGAATGTCGATGTTGATGGTAGTTTTCAGATGCAGGTGAGTGCACTCGACTATAACAGCTACGTCGGTGTTATCGGAATTGGCCGCATTACGCGTGGCAAGATAGCGACGAACTCGCCGATTACGCTTATCGATGGTGAAGGTAAAACACGTAATGGTCGTATGCTACAGATTTTTGGTTTCCATGGCCTGGAACGTGTCGAGGTACCTGAGGCCCAGGCGGGCGATATCATTGCCTTTACTGGCATCGATGGACTGGGTATTTCTGACACCCTGTGTGACCCTGCCAACGTTGAAGCATTGCCACCGCTGACCGTCGACGAACCGACTGTGACCATGACGTTTCAGGTTAACAATTCTCCATTTGCGGGTCAGGACGGCAAGTTTGTCACCTCACGCCAGATCAGTGAGCGTCTTGAGCAGGAATTGATTCATAATGTTGCCTTGCGGGTCGAGCAAATGCCTGATCCCGACAAATTTCGTGTTTCAGGTCGAGGTGAGCTACACCTGGGTATTCTGATTGAGAACATGCGTCGTGAAGGCTACGAACTGGGTGTGTCACGGCCTGAAGTCATTACAAAAATGGTCGGTGAGGAACTACAGGAACCATTTGAACAGTTGACTATTGATGTCGAAGATCAGCATCAGGGCGGCGTCATGGAAAAACTCGGCACGCGTGGTGGCGAACTGACGAACATGGTACCGGATGGCAATGGTCGTGTGCGTCTCGATTACATTATTCCATCGCGTGGTTTAATTGGTTTTCGTACGGAATTTCTGAGTGCCACCCAGGGCACCGGGCTGTTGTATAGCGTGTTTGAACACTATGGCGCACATAAGCAGGGAGATTTTGGCCAACGCACAAATGGAGTGCTGATATCGAAAGATACCGGTAAGGCTCTCGCCTATGCGCTGTTTAACCTGCAGGATCGTGGCCGTTTGTTTATCGGGCATGGTGAAGATGTCTATGAAGGCATGGTTATCGGCATTCATACACGCGATAATGACCTGGTGGTGAACCCACTAAAGGCCAAACAGCTGACGAATATTCGTGCTGCGGGTACTGATGAAAACCTGATTTTGTCACCACCCATTCGTATGAGTCTGGAGCAAGCGCTCGAATTTATTGATGAAGATGAGCTGGTCGAAGTTACGCCAAACAACATACGTATTCGTAAAAAACTTCTGCTGGAGCATGAGCGTAAGCGCGCAGCACGTGCCTCCTAGGGCATATCACTAGTTTTTGCCATTAATAAACATTAAATCATGTAGATGGTGACATGATTTTGTGTTGCTTTTTCGGCAAACAGTTTCACAAATACTGACGAGTAACTATACTATTGAGCAAACCTTAGGAGAGCTCAATGGGCAGTATTTCTGCAACAGTATTCATTATTGATGATGACAAGGCCGTCAGGCAGTCATTACAGTGGTTGCTTGAGTCTGTTAATCTGAATGTTGAAACCTATGCGGACGCTGATGCCTTTTTTCATCAGAATCTGCATGACCTCTGCGGCTGCGTTATCTGTGATGTCCGTATGCCGGGTATGAGTGGTCTTGAACTTCAGGAAGAGCTCAATGAGCGTGATATTGATATCCCGGTAATAATAATCACTGGCCATGGCGATGTAACCATGGCAGTCAGAGCATTGAAAGCCGGCGCGATGGAGTTTATTGAAAAACCGTTCAATGAGCAGCAGATTGTCGAGAGTGTAAAAAAGGCTATTAGCAAAAGCGAGCTGCACACGCATCAGCAGCACATTCAACGCAACATCGTTGATCGTATCAGTTCCCTCACGCAGCGTGAAAGCGAAGTTCTGGATGGTGTTGTCAGAGGGCTTTCCAGTAAACGCATTGGCGAACAGCTGGGAATTAGTGGCAAGACAATAGAAGTACACCGTGCCAAAATGATGCTAAAAATGTCTGCCGGCTCAGTACCAGAGCTGGTAAAAATGGTATTGACGGTTGATGACAGTCAACTCTCCCGAGAAACTATCTCAGTTAACCAGTAGACTCCAATGTGAACTCTGAAGGAGTACACGTATGTCCGATAACACAGTCAAAACGATTTCATCTAAACACTCCTGGCAAATGCTGCAGGATGATCCACGCGCCGTTATTATTGACGTGCGTTCCAACATGGAATTTTTATTTATCGGTCATCCGACTGGTGCGATTAATGTTGCCTGGATAGATGAACCCGACTGGAAAATCAACCCGCACTTTGTTGCCGAGGTGAGAAAAGTTATTCTTGGTGGCATCAGCTGTCACGAAGGTGACTGTGCACCGGTACTGCTCATCTGCCGTAGTGGTAAACGTTCTCTGGAAGCCGGCGAGCTTTTAGTTAAAGAAGGTTTTACCAACGTTTTTAATGTTGATGAAGGTTTCGAAGGTGAACTTGATGATCATCATCATCGTAGTACACTCGGTGGTTGGCGTTTTGATGGATTGCCGTGGGAGCAGTGTTGATTTTATTGCGGCGGCCGCGCCGCAGCGGTTTACTTTCTTTGCTCGTGCAAAGAAAGTAACCAAAGAAAGCACGCCCCCATACTCCTTCTTCCTGCGCTTCTTGTCATAACAGGCGCTGCGCAACTCGCGCTATGCTCCGCATTGACCGCGCTCAAACAGTGCTCGCTTACTTCCTGTTACTCCTGCGATGCTCGGTGGGGTATAAGGGGAATAAAAACCGAAAGAGTTGTGATGTCTGTTGATCCGCGAAAGCAGACGTTGGTAAATGAGTGATCTAACTTCGGCAATCAGCCAGAATCAGAGAATCATACTGTATATAATTATATCCCTCCGACCCTTTTGGAACGACCCCTTTTGAAATCTTGCTGAACTATATCAGTACAGGAGAAGTACGATACATCTGATATAGATCAATGATCGTATGTGTGGAAAGAATATCATTGCAAATATAGAAGAACAATTGAGGGAGGGGTTGACTATCATTAAGACTAATTCTCTCAATATTTTTGGGTCATCGACAAGAATGTGTTAGGGGATCTTTCCATGAAACAGTTTCGTATCAACGCCGTTTTGAGCACGACGTTACTCATCATTGCATATCAGCCAGTCTATGCGGCACAAATTTCCCCAAACCCGAATCCTCTAGGAAACACTATAACGGTGGAGGCAGGAAATGATGATATTAACGATCTTAACTTTCTCAATGAAGGTACCATCGATATCTTCGGCACCCTAACTAACATCTTATCCCTGACCAACCGTGGCACCCTAAATAACAATGGCACCCTAAATAACAACCGCAACCTTAATAACGAGGGCAGTCTGACTAACGACGGCAGCCTGACTAACACACTCTCCAACACCCTAAGTAACGACGGCAGTCTGACTAACAATGGCAGTCTGACTAACAATGGTAGTCTGACTAACAACGGCAACTTGGGTAACTTAGGAACCCTTATTAACGACGGCACCCTGACTAACAACGGCAGTCTGGTTAACTTAGGAACCCTGACTAACGACTTCACCCTTATTAACGACGCCACCCTGATTAACAGCCAGGATCTGACTAACCGCTTCAGTCTGACTAACAATGGCAGCCTGACTAACAACGGCACACTGACTAACGCAGTTTCCGGTACCCTGACTAACATCGGCGGTCTGGCTAACCGTGGCAGTCTGACTAACCTCGGCATTCTTACTAACGTCGGCAGTCTGATTAACGACGGCACCCTGACTAACCGCTTCAGTCTGACTAACAACGGCACCCTGACTAACAACGGTACCCTGACTAACGATGGCACCCTGACTAATACGTTTGTCGGCACCATGTTAAATGTCAACAGACTAACTAACAACGGTAGCCTGACTAACGACGGCAGTCTGACTAACACACTCTTCGGTACCCTGATTAACGTTGACAGTCTGACTAATAACGGCAGTCTGACTAACAATGGCCGTCTGAATAACGGTATCTCCGGCACCCTGATTAACAATGGCACCCTGATGAACAACGGCAATATGTCTAACGACAACAGTCTGACTAACAACAGCACCCTGATGAACAATGCCCAAATTACTGGCTCAGGTGTTATATCCCAAAGCGCTGGCCAACTGGTTAACAATGGCTCTATTACTCAGTCAGTCATCAGCATTGACGGAGGCACCCTGCTTGGCAGTGGCACAATTAATGGTGCTGTACAAATAGGTAGTGAAGGCAGTGTTAATCCAGGCAACTCCCCTGGCACCATGACCATAAACGGTGACTTCACTAGCAGCGGCACATTGATATTCGAGCTAGCAGGCACCGGTGCCGGTGAGTTTGATGTGTTGGATATTAACGGCAGCGCCTTCTTTAATGGCGGTGATATCGTTTTTAATCTGCTAGATGGTTTTATGCCAGTAGCAGACGATACATTTGATTTTCTGTTGGCCGATGTCATCACAGGCCTGGACACGGTAAATTTCTCGTTTAATGGTTTAGGTGCTGGCTTCGGTTTTGATGTCTTTAATAACAACGGTTCATTAAGCTTATTGGTGAGCAGCTTAGGTGTTGGAAACCCAAATACCGTACCCGAGCCTGCTATGTTGTGGTTATTTGGAATGGGTCTGTTTGGCGTGATAGTTACGCGTCGTCGTAAACGACTGCATTAATCGCGTATTTTCACCTTTTTTCTTCTTTGTACCCTACGTCAATGTCCGCTTTCAGTATACATCAGCCGCTTTATAGCAGTTATATCTATTCCAGTATTTTCTTCGTTTCTCTGGCATGATGCGCTACCAGGAAACTCTTTGCGGCATTTATTTTCTGCAACATTGTTTTACTACCTCCACGGTCTGGATGGTGTTGCATTGCCAGGCGTTTGTACTGTGATTTGATCAGGCTGATGTCGTTCGTATCGTTCAGCTCAAGTACCTTCAGGGCACTTTCTCTTTCTGTCTGACTATTAAAGCGAATCCAGAAGGCATCTAATAATGCCTCAACATCTTCTTCTGATGTCATCTCGAGATTATCAAGATTGAGGTAATACTCGCGCAGTGGATCCTGTGGCATAAGCCCGGCACTGGCTGCCCGGTATTCCTGTAAACATACCATGATGGAATTGATATCAAGATGGGCTAGTTGATCATTCCATAGCTGATCACGTAGTTGATAGAGGGCGTGATAAAGAATGAAATGCGCGCGAAACATGTTCAGTTTGTTTGAAAATGCATTTTCAAGTAGCGGTATGTCGCCGCGCTCTTGCAGCGCCTGCATTAAGTCATACTCACTAATGCCTTGCGGGTATTGCTGCAATACATCGTAAAGCAGGCTATCAATGAGTAAATCCTGAAAGCATCGCATAGATGCATGATAAATGAAGATGGATGCTTTGTAATGTGAAAGTAATGAGGGCGTCCTTTCCCATCGGATATCCATAAAGGTTTCCAAATCCCTGGATGAGTGGCTCCCTTCCCCCTTAGCTGTATTACAGGTAAATTGTATGCGTCTGAGCAAAAATTTGTAGTCGAGAAAGCCGTGATTTTTTGTAGGATATTGCTTACGATGCCCGTATATGAATAACATAGCCTGCCTTTATTACTAACACGCTAGCTTGCAATAACACATTGATAAATGAACTGAAAAACAGGATAGACTGGTGGCTTAAACAACACCTCGGGTATTCAGCGCGTGTCCGCAAGAAGTGCCCCGCCAGTGTCGAGTCAGTTGTGGCAGTATTTGATGAAGACGCGAAGTCTCGTGCCGAAGATTTGATGTCCAGCTATGCCTGCTCAGACTGGCATCGCATGTGTACGGCAGAACAGATACAGATTAATTTTTATGTACTTGATGTGCTGGATCGTATTGTAGGTAAGCGTTCTGTCTCAGAGCAATGTCTTGATATAGGCAGTGCGCACTGGAATTACCTACCAGCCTTGGCCGCCTTCTCGCAAACCCCATGGCAGGGCGTCGAGCTTGATGCCCATCAGCGCTATATCGATTTCACGACGCGACGTGCACAGGCGGAGTATATGGCATCTTTTTTTCCTGGCAGTGCGTATCATGTGGGCTCTGTTCTGCAACTTAACGAGTCGTATAATTTTATTACCTGGTTGCTGCCCTATGTCTGTATAGAACCATTGCATTATGCTGGTCTACCTAAAGAGTATTTTCAGCCGGATAGTTTGCTTCAACATGTCTGGGGACATCTGAAGAGCGGTGGCGTATTATTCGTGATCAATCAGGGAGAACAAGAAGCAGAAGAGCAGGGCAGGCTGTTTGCTCAGCTAGGTGTTCAGGCAAAACCTGTCAAATTAAAAAGTGTTTTCTCAATATTTAAAAAGCAACGCTTTGCATGGTGCGTTGAAAAACTGTAACGATGATTCCATTACATGATGATAATCCCACACGTATCACGCCAGTAGTTACCTATGTACTACTGATAAGCTGTGTACTGATATTTTTATGGCAGTTATCACTAGGCGAGCAGAGTGGCAGAATCATCTATGCGCTCGGCGTCATTCCTGCCGTATTATTTGAGCACAAAGTGCTGCCTGACTCTATCGAACTGGTGCCAGCCTGGCTAAGCATTATTACTTCCATGTTCCTGCATGGTGGCTGGATGCACCTGCTTGGCAATATGTTGTACCTGTACATTTTCGCGAATAATATTGAAGAAGCGATGGGGCATACTCGCTTTCTGATTTTTTATCTCACCTGCGGCGTGGCGGCAGCTCTGGCACAATCTCTACCAGAGCCCGAGTCGACCATTCCAATGATTGGTGCCAGTGGTGCAATTTCAGGCGTACTTGGCGCCTATTTGCTGCTGTTCCCAACGGCTCGTGTACTTGTCGTTGTGCCGCTGGGTTTTTACTTTCATAGTTTTCGCATACAGGCATTCTGGGTGTTGGGCTTCTGGTTTGTATTACAGCTTGTGAATACCGTGCTAAATTCAAGTCAGGAAGGTGGTGTTGCCTGGGGCGCTCATATCGGTGGCTTTATCGCTGGATTATTACTGGTTGGCTTGTTTAAAAAATCTCATTACAAATTATTGTTTTCAGGTAAATGAATAGACAGGACGCGCGCATTGGAATTGATCTGGGTGGCACCAAGATAGAAGTGCTGGTAATGGATGCGCACGGTAATGAACTGTTCCGCAAACGTGAAGCAACCCCTCAAGGTGATTATCGCAATACTGTTGAAACCGTCGTCAGTCTCGTGCAACAGGCCGAGGCAGAAACCAGCATGCAGTGCAGTGTCGGTGTCGCGATTCCGGGTGCTGTATCGCTCAACAGTGGTCGAATAAAAAATGCCAACTCCACTTGTCTGAATGGCCAGGATCTGAAAGCGGATCTTTCTACAAAACTTTCACGTGAGTGTCGACTTAGCAATGATGCGAATTGTTTTACCTTGTCTGAAGCCATTGATGGCGTGGCTGCCGGTGCAGAGAGTGTCTTTGGGGTGATACTGGGTACCGGTACGGGTGGAGGCATCGTCATTCATAATCAGATTGTCACAGGTTGTAATGCGATTGCCGGTGAATGGGGTCATAACCCACTACCATGGCCACAGGAAGATGAATTACCGGGCCCTGATTGTTATTGCGGTCAGCGTGGTTGCATTGAAACGTTTCTATCCGGGCCAGGCATGCAAGCCGATCACTTCCGTCATACGAATGAGCAGAAGACGCCACAACAGATTGTCGATAATTTAGAAATTGATACTGGTTGTGCCGCAACCCTGGCGCGTTATGAACGTCGTCTGGCACGCGCACTGGCGCATGTGATGAATATTCTTGATCCAGAGATGATTGTTCTGGGTGGCGGTCTGTCAAATATCTCACGTTTATATGAAAACATCCCGCTTCTCTGGCCTGAGTATGTGTTTTCTGATGAGGTGAAAACCATTTTGTCACCCCCCATGTACGGCGATTCAAGTGGTGTGCGTGGTGCTGCCTGGTTGTGGCCGGTAGCTTAAACAGCCCTGTTGCAGGTTGGATGCAGGAGGATTCCTGTCATATTTCAGCAATTTTTAAGCTTTTTTCCAATGAAAGCTATCTGCCACGACGAGTCTCCAAAAAATAATCGTTAACACACTGTAATTGTTAAAAAAACAATTGACTAAAAAGCTAAACATTATGGCTTTCTGGTCGACTAATAATGTTAACGAAAAACTGAAATATCTCAAAAGGATAGGTTAAAACCTGGAGTAGATTATGAAACTGTTTGGCAAATCTAAGAGTCTGTTGCGACGTCTGCACATTATTTACTTTGCGATAGGCGTTGGTATGGGAGTTGTCTTCCCGTTTGTTGCAAAGCTATTTGTACAGGAATGGAAACCTGACATGTTTGCCTGGTTCGCCATTAGCTGTGTCATTGCTGGCGCTCTGATCGGTGTGTTGAATTATATGCAGATGAAAGTTTTCTTGCTGGGACATCTTGAAAAGATGGCTCAGGTTACTGATGCCATGCGACATAAAGATCTGACGCAGAAATATGTTATTGACAGTGATGATGCCATTGGACAGATTTCATCATCTTTCGCTCAGGTCGCCGATGATCTACGTGATGTGATGCGTATTGTGAATGATCAGGCCAATAACGTTACTGGATCGGCAGAGCGTATGATGGAGATCACCAGTATTACGACTACGGGTGCCAATGAGCAGTTATCACAGGTTGAGCATTTAAATTCAGCGATGACGGATATGGCAAGCGCTTCATCTCAGGCAACTCAGCATGCCAGTGATGCTGCAGCCGCGACCAATCAAGCTGATGAGCAGGCTGAAATGGCCAAAGAAACCATGGTTGGTGCGATGAACTCGGTTGATACCGTATCGAAAACGGTTAGTGATGCGCAGGACGTTATCAAAAGTCTTGGTGTCGAAAGCGAAAACATTGGTCAGGTACTAGGTGTAATTAATGGGATTGCTGAACAAACAAACCTTTTGGCATTGAATGCTGCTATTGAGGCCGCCCGTGCTGGTGAGCAGGGACGTGGCTTTGCTGTCGTTGCCGATGAAGTGCGCACACTGGCAACCCGCACCCAGGAATCTACTGAAGAGATCAGTGCCATCATTGACCGACTGCAAAGCGGAGCTAAACAGGCCGTGAGTGCGATGGAAAATGGCTCTACTCAGGTCGCCGACTGTGTCACGATGACCAAGCAGGCGCTCGATTCACTAACCGTTATTTCAGGATCGATCAACACAATCAATGATATGAATATTCAAATTGCGAGCGCGGCTGAAGAACAGAGTGCTGTTGCCGTTGAGATTCAACAAAATGCCGCCAGCCTCAATCAGCTTGCTGAAGACGCTGCTGAAGGCACCAACTCAACGCGTGGTGCGACACAGGAATTGCAGCAAAATGCCTCTGAATTGCGCGATATTGTTGATTCATTCAAGCTGTAACAAGTACAGTTCACATCACGAGGATCAGTAAAAATTTAAATTAATTAGATAGTTGTTGCTGTCACAGTGCTGTCATAAAGCGTCAATACAATTCACGCCAGTAACAGTCGGGTTACAAAAGCAGGTATATTCTGACTATGGGCAGCCAACATCTACTGATCGTCGAAGATGAAGCAGCGATTCGCGACATGCTGCAATTTTCTCTCAATAAGGAAAGTTACGAGCTTTCTGAAGCAGAATCAGCCGCCAAGGCGCGCCTGATGATCGCTGATCATCGCCCTGATCTTATCCTGCTCGACTGGATGCTCCCGGGAGAAAGCGGCCTGGAACTGCTGCGTCAGCTCAAATCGACTGATACGACTCAGGATATCCCCGTTATTATGCTAACAGCGCGTGTCGAGGAGGATGACAAGATCCGTGGACTTGATGTGGGCGCTGATGATTATGTTGTTAAACCCTTTTCTCCCAAGGAATTGCTGGCCAGGATTAAGGCTGTATTGCGTCGGACGCAAGGTTATAATGATGATAATGTGCTGGAAGTCGATGGACTGCAACTCGAGCAGGATACACATCGTGTTCTGATTGACGAACAGGAACTTGAAATCGGACCAACGGAATTCCGTTTGCTACAGTTTTTTCTAACCCATCAGGAAAGAGTCTATAGCCGAGCACAGTTACTGGATCTGGTCTGGGGCAATAACGTGTATATAGAAGAGCGCACCATTGATGTACATATTCGTCGGTTACGAAAGGTGCTCGCTATGAATGGTTATGATAAATACGTCCAGACAGTCCGTGGTGCGGGGTATCGTTTCTCACAGCGAGGCTGAGCTTGAATCGAATCTGGAACAGAGAAAGCGGGCGCATACTGTTCGCAGCATCTGCTGTAGCATTACTAACAATTCTTTTTGATAACTTTTTTATCTGGTTATCGTTAGCACTGTTCATTTATGTTTGCTGGCTGCTTATTAACCTCGCACGTCTGGATGAATGGGTAGAGAAATCACTACGCACTGATCCACCGGATGCCCGTGGCCTCTGGGAGGACATCGTCCTTACGTTATATCGTTACCGTAATCGTAATCAGAAACGCCAGAAAAAACTCGTTAATCGTCTGACCCAGTTTCAGGAGGCAACCCAGGCATTACCCGATGTCGTGATCGTGCTGGACTCTGAATGGGGTGTGCAATGGGCCAACAAGACGGCCATTCGCATGCTGTCCATCAAGGCGGCGACGGATATTGGTCAGCGAATTTCCAATATTGTGCGTAATCCCGTATTTGTCGATTATCTTGAAGGTGAAGATTTTTCAGAACCCGTCAAGATACCAGCGCCTGTCGATAATTCACTTACATTACTTGTACACATTGTTCCCTATGGTAAAAAACGCTATCTGCTGGTTGCGCGGGACATCACCAAGCTTGAGCGACTTGAAAAAGTACGCCAGGATTTCGTTGCCAACGTCTCTCATGAAATGCGCACCCCTCTTACCGTTATTAACGGTTATCTGGAGACACTCTGTGACGACGATTCAATTGAGTCTGCTACAGCGAACCTCTACGAACAGATGCATCAGCAGTCCATGCGCATGCAAAACATTGTCAATGACCTATTGCTACTCGCCAAACTCGAGTCGGCTGATTCGCAGGCTACCCGCAACGAAATATCTCTAGCCGGCCTGTTGAGTATCCTCAAGGAGGAATCAGAGGGTTTAAGCAGAAGTAAGCAGCTTAACATCCAGTTTGAGGCCGACACTAGTCTCAAGCTCAGGGGTAGTGAGTCGGAATTACATAGTGTTTTTAGTAATCTGCTATCCAATGCGATTCGTTATACGCCAGAACATGGTTTAATCACCGTGCGTTGGTATTGCAAGGACAATAAGGCTAATTTCGAAGTACAAGACACGGGTATCGGTATTGCGACACAACACATAGATCGCCTGACCGAACGCTTTTATCGTGTCGATGTTGGCCGCTCGCGCCATAGTGGTGGTACCGGTCTTGGACTGGCTATCGTCAAGCATGTGTTACTTCGACATCGCGCAGTGTTAAATATTAGCAGTGAAGAGGGAGTAGGTAGCTGTTTTCAGGTGGTTTTCCCCAAAGATAGAACCATTATCGAATAGTTCACTGTCATCATTCTGTCATAAAACTGTCAAATACATGTCAACTGACGCTTCCATACTCTGCTAACTGAATTTTGCAATCTTTCTAATTAGGAGAAAGTATTATTATGAAAATGAAACAGACGATTGTCGGCATTTCACTATTTGCCCTCACAGGTCTGACAGCTGGTACAGTCTCTGCTGCCGGTCTTGACCCAAATCTAAATGAATACAAACGCGCTAGCGGTGTTTCAGGTAATCTTTCCAGTGTAGGTTCTGACACACTGGCGAATCTGATGACGCTTTGGGCTGAAGAATACAAGCGTCTTTATCCAAACGTGAATATCCAGATCCAGGCGGCAGGTTCATCTACTGCGCCACCTGCACTGACTGAACGCACTTCTAACCTCGGTCCAATGAGCCGTAAAATGAAGAGTAAGGAACTGGCAGCATTTGAAAAGAAACATGGCTACAAGCCAACACCGATTCGTGTTGCTATTGATGCGCTCGCCGTGTTTGTTAATAAAGATAATCCAATCAAGGGCCTGACAATTCCTCAGGTAGATGCGATTTTCTCATCTACACGTAAATGTGGTGCGGCAAAAGATGTAACACGCTGGGGTGACCTCGGTCTGACTGGTGCATGGAAAACTCGTGACGTCCAGCTTTTCGGTCGCAACTCGGTTTCTGGTACCTATGGTTATTTCAAAAAGAAAGGCCTGTGTAAGGGTGACTACAAGAACAACGTGAACGAGCAGCCAGGTTCTGCTTCTGTTGTGCAGTCTATCAGTTCATCGGTTAACGGTATTGGTTACTCTGGTATTGGCTATGTGACCTCTGGTGTACGTGCGGTAGCACTGACCAAGAAACCAGGTACGCCTTTCATTGCCGCAACGACAGACAATGCAGCAACAGGTAAGTACCCGCTGTCACGTTTCCTGTATGTCTATGTCAACAAGCACCCAAACAAACCACTGCCTCCACTGGAGCGTGAGTTTATAAAAATGGTGCTGTCTAAGGTCGGCCAGCAGGTTGTCATCAAAGATGGTTATGTACCTGTATCAGCAAAAATTACTGAAGCTGATTTAGCAAAATTACAGTAATAATTATTGTCTCCTGACAGTTTAAGGCCCCGTCTATGACGGGGCTTTTTTTATGCCATTTTGCCTATCTATTTTAGTCTGTAATAAAACTGTAAAGCGTACGACACGTATATGTCATACCCGCTTGGCAAGATCCCCTACGTCAATTTCACGCATTGCGTGTAATCAAAAATTAAATCAATTGAATTAACTCATGATGTGGGAGTAAGAAAATGGGTAACAAAAAGCTACTCTGGCTGGCTATGGCCGGGTTATTAACCTCAGTGCAGGGCACTGTGCACGCAAGCGATAGTGAATTGCTCGAAGTTCTTCAAAAAAATCGTGTCATTTCAGATAACCAGTATAAAGAGCTGAAGAAAACATATGGTAAGAAAGAGTCATCTGGTGCCAAGGTATCTACAAAAGGTGGCGTGAAAGTTAAAAGTGATGATGGCAACTTTTCTTTCAAGCTAGGCGGTCGAGTACAGTTCGACGCAGCTTACTCTGATGATGATGTCACAGAGCTTGATGATGGTCTTGAGTTCCGTCGCCTGCGTATTGCTGCAAAGGGTACTGTCTACAAGGATTTCGCTTACAAGATTCAGGTGGATTACTCAGATGATAATCTTGATGTAAAAGACGCCTACTTTAAATACAAGCCATGGGGTCTGTTGGTTGGTAGTTTCAAGGGACCATTCGGTCTTGAAGAACTGACAAGTTCTAACGACATTACTTTCATGGAACGTTCATCTTCTGGTAATGCATTTAACACCTCGCACCGTCGTGGTATTGGTATCCAGCAAGGTGGTTCGAACTACAGTGTTGCAGCAATGCTCTATGGTCAGAACGACTCGACCGATGATGATGATCAGGAAGATTATGGTGCCGGTGTTCGTTTAACATATGCGCCACTGGCGAGCAAAGGCAAGGTTGTGCATCTTGGTTTCGGTCTGGCATCAGAAAAGCCAACGAATGACAGTGATACCCTGCGCCTGCGTTCACGTGCTGCCGTGCATCATCCTGGCAACAGACTGGTTGATACACGCTCAAATATCACCGCTGTCGATAACATTATGAAGTACGGCCTGGAAGCTGCGTTTGTCACCGGCCCATTCTCGATGCAGGCTGAATACTTCAACTATGATGTTGAACGTGATAACGGTCAGTCAGACCTTGAATTTGACGGCTACTATGTCCAGGCTGCGTATGCGCTGACTGGCGAGTCGCGCAAGTACAAGGCCAAGAAAGGCGCCTTCGGCGGCTATTCACCTAAGGGTAAGTGGGGTGCATGGGAAGTCGCTCTGCGATATGACACTGTGGATCTGACTGACGACAATGTTGTTGGTGGTGAGCAGGATGTCACGACGCTGGGTCTGAACTGGTATCTGAACAAGCAGGTTCGCGTCATGCTGAACTATGCTGATGTGGATGTTGATGATGCCAGAGGCAATGTTGGACAGGACGAAGATGTAGAGCAGATTGGTCTACGCACACAAATCAAGTTCTGATTAATTTGCATGCAAGGTAAGGCAAGATGGAAAGGCCGTGAAAGCGGCCTTTCCTGACTGTCATAAAGCTGCAATAAAACTACATGCATCATCATTTAAATCACTTAAATACATTAAATATCAGCCACATATAGCTGTCATATTTCTGTAATATATCCTCTTTATGCTTGCCGCATGAATCCTGCCGCACCAACCAGACTTCGCGCCAAAAACCGCACCCGATTTTTCCAGGATATTGTCGCGAAATATCTAGTTGGTATTGGTGGTATCAGTGTGATTATCGCAATCCTGCTGATTTTCTTTTATTTGTTACTGGTCGTTTTCCCTTTATTTGAATCTGCTGAGTCAGAACTGGTAGCACGCTATCAGGCTGATGGTGTCGGTTCGGCAAAGACGCTGCATTTAACCATTGAAGAGCAGGCCGAGGTGGCTGCGCGCTTCCTCGACTCAGGGGAGGTAACATTTTTTAATACGCAAAACGGTAACACAATAAAAAAGGTGACGCTGACACTGGCAGAAAACACCTCGGTTAGTAGTTTTGCAGTGGGTGATCATGAAAAGGCCATTGCAGCCTATGGCATGACGGATGGTAAGGCCGTTATCGTCAAGCATAAGTATAAAATTACCTTTCCAAACGATGTCCGCAATATTGAGCCACTGCTTGCTTTCCCGCTAGGAGAGTCTCCTGTGGTAATGGATGAGCAGGGGCGCGCGCTCGTGAAACTGGCGATTCAGAGTAATGAAGAAGAGACCACGCTGATTGCGCAGACCGCGGACAAGCGTATCGTGTTGAGCAATTTTCTTGTTGAGGAATCCCTGCTCGGTGATGAGGCAGACGTTACACGTACCGCTGCGGTGCTGGACGGTATTCCTCACGATGTCGACTTTATTCAACTCGATAATAACCAGCGCCTGTTGTACCTGCTTTCAAAAGCCGGTGATCTGACGGTTTATGACATTACCGACAAATCTACGCCTGTCGTTGAGCAGGTCGAAAAGGTAGTCGCAACAAATCGTAATATCACAGCCGTTGAACTACTCTCGGGTTCCATATCACTGATGATTGCCGATGATGCCGGCAACATTAGTCAGTGGTTCCATGTGCGCGATCCGAATAATAAACAGGTGTTAACAAAAATACGTGAGTTTTCATCGGGTAGCTCACCCATTTTAACAGTACATGCTGAAATGGGTAGAAAGGGCTTTCTGGTCGGTGACCAGGCAGGCAATATTACTATCTTTCATGCAACGGCAAATAATAAAGTTCATGATGTAAATATATCGAAAGTACCTGTGCAAAATATTGCCATAGCGCCACGCGCTAATGCGATGCTTATAGAAGATAGTAATGGTGAACTTTCATTCTGGTCACTCGATAACGAACATCCTGAAATATCATTCAGCGCGTTATGGGGCAAGGTCTGGTACGAGAGTTATCCTGAACCGCAGTACATCTGGCAGTCATCATCAGCTTCAAATGATTTTGAACCAAAATTCAGTCTCATGCCACTATCCTTCGGTACGTTGAAGGCGGCCTTCTTTGCAATGTTGCTGGCGGTGCCATTATCCATTCTCGGCGCTGTGTTTACAGCGCATTTCATGTCTTCGCAGATGCGTCAGATAGTGAAGCCAAGCATTGAAATCATGGAGGCACTGCCTACAGTTATTCTCGGTTTTCTCGCTGGTCTGTGGTTGGCACCAATGCTGGAAGCAAATCTTCCAGGTGTATTCAGTATGCTCATAATAGTGCCATTTGGCATTATCATTGCTGCCTATGCATGGACGACCTTACCTGAGCGCATTCGACATAAGGTTCCTGATGGCTGGGAAGCCGCGTTGCTAATACCAGTAGTATTAGTGCTTGGTGCAATATCCATGTCGATGAGCCCAGTGATGGAGACGGTATTCTTTGGCGGCAATATGCGTAGCTATCTGACTAACGATCTCGGCATTAGCTTTGATCAACGCAATTCTATTGTGGTGGGCCTGGCAATGGGTTTTGCTGTGATTCCAACCATTTTCTCCATTACTGAAGATGCGATCTTCAGTGTGCCGCGACATTTATCACAGGGTTCACTGGCACTGGGGGCAACACAATGGCAGACGCTGGTACGTGTCGTCATTTTAACCGCTAGTCCGGGTATCTTTTCTGCCGTCATGATTGGTCTTGGGCGCGCCGTCGGTGAGACCATGATCGTGTTAATGGCAACGGGTAATACACCAGTGATGGATTTAAGTATTTTTCAGGGCATGCGCACACTGTCAGCCAATATTGCGGTAGAGATGCCGGAATCTGAAGTCGATAGTACCCATTATCGTGTGTTGTTCCTGGCGGCACTGGTATTGTTTATGTTCACTTTCTTCTTTAACACGCTCGCGGAACTGGTACGCCAGCGTCTGCGTAAGAAGTACAGTTCTCTATAGGATGCCAGCAAATGTTTAAACGTATAGAAAACTGGGTTTCATCGGGTGCACCATGGGTGTGGTTAAGTGCGGGTGCGGTCAGTGTCAGTTTGTTAATGGTGTTTGGTCTATTGTTATTGATTGCATTGCGAGGCCTGGGTTATTTCTGGCCAGCTGATATCGTGCAAATGGAATATCAGCAGAATGATAACCAGACTGTCCTTGTTGCCGGTGAAATAAAAGAGAGCGAAGACGTCACGCTGGAGCGTCTCGGTGATGTCACAACTGAAGAGAACAAGGGTAACCTCGTCACACGTTATTTGGTGAAAACGGGTAACCGTGATGTGGTCGGGCTGGATTTTCGCTGGTTACGCGAAGACAGGATTCTGAGTAAAACAGAACCTGAAAATATTATTGCGATAGAGCGCCGTGAGTGGGGAAATTTCTACGGCAAAATCGTCGGTATCATCGAGAATGGCACAACGAATGTTGCAACCGATGATATGGAAGCTGAGATTGATGCGCGTCTTGAACGTGCACTGGAGATACACTCAGACATCAAGGACATTGAAAAACATGAAATAGGCGCGATCAATTATCAGATCGAACAATTGCGTCTTGATGAGCGCCGTCTCGAGCTAAAGGGTGATACAAGCGAAAATTCTCGCCTGCCGCTAATAGAAAAACGTAAGGCGCTTGATAAGCAATATGAAGTACTGTTTGCTCGCTTGAACGAACTGAATAGCGAAATACAGCGTGACACACTGGTGGTTGAGACGGTTACCGGACAGAAGGTCAATGTTGCCTTCGGCAAAATCGTCAACATCTATTATCCGAATGCGATGTCTGTATTCGAGAAGAGTGCCTATTATCTTTACAAGGTATGGGAGTTCATCTCTGATGAACCACGCGAGGCGAATACCGAAGGCGGTATCTTTCCGGCTATATTCGGTACCGTGTTGATGGTGATCCTGATGTCGGTGATGGTAACGCCGTTTGGTGTGATAGCGGCACTGTATTTACGCGAATATGCGAAACAGGGTTTTATCACGCGCACTATTCGTATCGCCGTGAATAACCTCGCGGGTGTACCTTCCATTGTCTACGGTGTGTTCGGCCTCGGTTTCTTTGTCTATTTTCTCGGTGGCAATCTGGATGCGCTGTTTTACCCCGAAGCACTACCTGCACCGACCTTTGGTACTCCCGGTATTATGTGGTCGTCATTAACGCTAGCGATACTAACCTTACCGGTTGTCATCGTCGCGACCGAAGAAGGCCTGTCGCGTATTCCACGCGCGGTACGTGAAGGCAGTCTGGCACTCGGTGCTACCAAGGCTGAAACGCTGCTTAAGGTTGTTATACCAATGTCGAGCCCGGCCATTATGACAGGCTTGATCCTTGCCGTGGCACGTGCCGCCGGTGAAGTAGCACCGTTAATGCTGGTCGGTGTCGTGAAACTGGCACCATCATTACCGCTAGATGGTAACTTTCCGTTCCTGCATATGGAACGTAAGTTTATGCATCTCGGCTTTCATATTTATGACGTTGGCTTTCAAAGCCCGAACGTGGAAGCGGCACGCCCACTTGTTTATGCCACAGCATTACTGCTGGTGGTCGTGATAATTGTTCTGAATCTTGCTGCGATTGCGATTCGTAATCGTCTGCGCGAAAAATACCGCGCACTGGAAAACTAAGGAGTCTGTAACATGGCATCTGAAACCGCAATGACACATGGTGTTGATATCTCTGCACTCAATCGAAAAGATGAGGGCGTCACGCAGGATGCTAAAACCGCATTACATGTTGAAAATCTGGAACTGTTTTACGGTGAGAGCCAGGCTCTGAAAAGCATCAACATGGACATCAAGCGTAATCACGTATCTGCATTTATTGGCCCTAGTGGTTGTGGTAAATCGACATTGCTGCGCTGCTTTAATCGCATGAATGATCTGGTTGATGGTGTAAAAATAAATGGCCAGATTCTACTCGATGACATGGATATCTATCACAAGTCGGTCGATGTCTCTGAACTGCGCCGCCGTGTCGGCATGGTGTTCCAGAAGCCAAATCCTTTTCCGAAATCAATATATGAAAATGTTGCTTACGGGCTGCGTATTCAGGGTGTAAAAACTCGTCGAGTACTGGATGAAGCGGTAGAAAAGGCGCTACGTGGCGCTGCGTTGTGGGATGAAGCCAAAGATCGCTTACATGAAAGTGCTATGGCGCTATCAGGTGGTCAACAGCAACGTCTGGTGATTGCACGTGCGATTGCGATTGAGCCTGAAATTTTACTGCTTGATGAACCCGCATCGGCACTGGATCCAATTTCAACGCTGAAAATTGAAGAACTCATTTATGAATTAAAGAGTCGTTATACTATAGTTATAGTAACGCACAACATGCAGCAGGCAGCGCGTGTGTCAGATTACACAGCGTTTATGTATATGGGTGAATTGATTGAGTTCGATGATACTAACACCCTGTTTACCAACCCTGCACAGAAACAGACCGAAGACTACATCACTGGTCGCTACGGCTAACACAGCAGCAATGTTTACAAGAGGCTAAACATGGATAATCCAAGTCTGGGAAATCATATTTCACAGCAGTTCAATGAAGAACTGGAAGATGTCAGAAACCGCGTCATGATGATGGGTGGGCTGGTTGAGCAGCAGTTAGAGGACGCCGTTAAGGCGCTGGTCAATCGAGATGCTGACATGGGCGGGATGGTCAGTGCACGAGATTACCAGGTCAATGAGATGGATGTCTCGATCGATGAGGAATGTACCCAGATTATTGCCAAACGCCAGCCTGCAGCAACAGATTTACGCCTGGTGATGGCAGTCATCAAGACCACCGCCGATCTTGAACGCATCGGTGATGAAGCCAAGCGTATTGGCAAGATGGTTGAAAGACTCGTACTGGAAGAGGGCAAGAAAAAACATTTCAGTACCATGGAAGTGATGGCCGAACTGGTGGGTAAGATGTTACATGATGCCCTCGATGCCTTTGCCCGTATGGATGCCGATGCCGCCTTACAGGTTTGTATTGACGATCAGAAAGTGGATGAACACTACGAAAGCATTATGCGCCAGTTAGTCACTTACATGATGGAAGATCCGCGCTCTATTCCGTGGGTCATGGATGTCATCTGGTCAGCACGTGCACTGGAGCGTATTGGTGATCGCGCCAGTAACATCTCAGAATATGTGATTTACCTGGTGAAGGGTAAAGATGTACGTCATACCAGTCTGGAAAAGATCGAAAAAGAAATTATCTAGTAGACTCTCTCGTTAAGGTCGGCTGCGCCGATACCACCTATACCCAGGACAGTCATGCGCCATGCATGCGGTAAGTTAAGGTCTGTTGTGGGTATGCGCTGCAGCGTCATTGGCGACGTCGCGATACAGGGATTGTAAGAGCAAGTCGCCATTGATGTTGGTGAGACAGGGAGGTCGAGCCTACTTAAGCGTGCAGCGCATATTTACGACAGACCTTGACGGTTTGTTTTAGACGACAACTTGTTGTGTGTTAGGGCTAAAAGAAAACGCTCAAACATATTGTCATTTTAAGCTAGATTGCTATGTCTTAGCCTTCCAGGTGCAATGAGTAGTCCACGCTGACTGGATCCATAGTATGGTACATGTGCTCCGAGCGAGTAATCTTCCATAATGCCTGATACGTCGAAGATGACAGGTGTTTAAATTGCACACCGTAGCCAGCATCACTAAGCCTGACAATAACACCCCTGGCATTGTAAAGAATGTCATCAATCCAGATATACAACTCGATGTCTTCTTCAAGGTGGCAATGTGTAATATCTGATTTGATAAACATGCCATGAATAGAGACTTCTGTCGCCATGGCACTTTCAACATCTCTGCCATGAAAACCGACATAGACATCAATCATGACATGACAAAGTGGACCAAAACGATGTTCGATTGTCATTGCACTTCCCCTTGGAAATCGTTTGCTCAGAATGAAGTCTGGTAGACAAATATGACAAAGTGGTGACAGTCAGGTGATTTTTCAATGAAAAACAGAGAAGTAACATCACTGATAAAGACGAATTTATTTTTTGCCCTTTGTGACGATAACCGTCTTCATCGGTGAGAGATTGATCTCATCTAGTACCATCGTATTAGGCGTATTGATGATATGTAGTAACACTTCAACAACATCGTCAATCTGTATTGCATTTTCTTTTGCATCGCCATGTGTAAAGGAAAGCTCACTAAAGAAATCGGAGGCGATCATGCCCGGGTTAATAATACTGACTGCAATGTTTTGCGTACGACATTCTGCACGTAATGCCTGGGCGAAACCTCTGAGGGCAAACTTGCTGGCGCAGTAGATACTACCGAATTTAGCGCCCGCTAAAGCCGATTCTGACCCCATGAAAAGAATCTTGCCACCACTATTCGATTTGATTGAGGGTAGTAGTGCCTTAACCAGCATCGCCTGATGGGTGAAGTTAACATCCATCAACTGCTGAATCTGTTCATTAGAAAATTCTTCCAGCGATCCAAACTGGCCATAACCGGCATTGATAACAATATCGGTGGTACTGTGGAGCTCATCTTTATGAGTCGCAAGCATTGCTTCCAGTGCCTGACGGTCGGCAAGGTCGACCTGTAACGCAGTGAAGTGAGCATAATCGAGATCGGCTTTTGAAAAATCTCTACCAACACCGATAACACTGTGCCCCTGTTCAAGCAGGGCCTTGCTTAAAGCCAGTCCAAGGCCTGCACTGGCACCGCTGATACAAAATGTACGCATTAACTATCTTCCATCACAAACAGTTTATTGTTATCAATCTTGTCATTTAATGCCGCTTCACAAAAGTTGATCATCGAATGACGTATTTCTTCAGTATAGCCGGTCATGCCATTGTCAGTGGTGTAATCGAGGGCAAACAGTCGTTCATCAGGATAGAGGCGCGCTGTTTTCCTGAAAAATGACTGTGGTAAACGAAATGTGCCGAGTGTCACAGAATGCAGTTGTGACGCATCCAGCTGTGTGAAAATCTTATTAAACATGTCTGTATAGATTGTCGAGAAGTCATCCGTGTATATAAGTGGGTCAATTCGTAAACCCACCGGCCAGCCCTGTTGCTGCAGTCGTTGCATGGCCTCGAGGCGTTTATGCAACGATGGGGTACGCTGCTCGAGGCCAGTAACGATCTCGTCAGGTGAGACACTGAAGGCGACAATCACGTTTGGCATTGCGGCACGATTCAGTAGCGAGCGTATTTGCGTGCTCTTGGTGCGCAGTTCAAGCCAGCTGTGAGGGAGTGTCTCGAATAGCGCTAAAATGTGTTCTACAAAACCGCTTACTGGTTCCAGCGCCAGGCTGTCACAGTCATAGCCAGAGAAGAAACAACTATCCTCAGAGGTCGCATGGGCACGGATTGCATCGTCGAAATCTTCGTAATTGACAAAAAGCACGTAATTGGCGGAGTGATACATGCCCTGCAGAAAACAGTAACGACAATCGTACAGGCAGTTCATCATGTGAGAGAAATAATAGTTCTCGTCTCGACCAATGCCATAACCTTCTGGTGTAGGTAACACAAACTGCTTGTGTTTGTGTGCCAGTATCAGTGCCGGTGCCTGCTTCTGTAAGCGAAAATCCTGGGCTTTTTTATTAAATATCTCGCTATAACGTTCACAGTCAACCACAACAGCATCTGGAAAACGTGCGAGGATAGCGGCCACTCGAGGGTGATCGCGTACAGCCGCTTCGATGTAGATCTGTTTAATCATTTACTGTCTGATAATGCTGTTGGCGGATTAACTGTTGCAGATGAGAGAGTATCTGTTTTGCGCCTGGCTGTTTATTGAGCTCATGGATCAATGAGTCATTCAGTAAACCTAGCGTTGCAACACGCTTTAGCAGGTCGGCAAGTTGCACAGACTGGTACTGACTAAAATGCTGAGCTTTCATTAGCTGCGCATAAAGCGTTTCAGTTTCACTGTTCGTAGCGGGGAGCGAGGTTTGCTGTTGCAGGCGTTCGATTATCGCAGCGATCGTGTCACATTGCTGTGCGATGAGCTGTGTAACAAGATCCTTATCGACATTACTGGCTGCTTGCTGTCGATTATCGGAGATTACTTTGACGCAATGGATGCGTTCGAGTGTGGAAAATTTTTCACAGGTCTCGGTGAAACCACTTGATTCCATATCAATCAGACGGTCATCCGGGTAATCATGCACGACACTATCAACACAGCTCAGCGTCTGCTGAGGATACTCCGCTAATAGTGCGCTGTGTGGGTACCAGGCCCGCTGACTGGCTGCATCAATAATGCGATTGGCAACATGCAGTGTGCCTGTTTCCAGCGTCGCATGTCCGGCAACACCAATATTTAACCAGATATCATTGTGCGCATGCTGCAAGCCCGCGAGATAGCCTACGGCACTGGCGGCATTGACCTTACCGACACCAGACACAATCAGTGTAAGCTTTTCTGATCTGAACACCTGGTAGGCATGAATCGCCGTATCACGTTGCAGCTGAAAATACTGGTGCAGTGCCTTGGCTTCACAGGGCAGGGCGCAAACGACATACAGCATCAGACGGCCTCTACGTTGGATTCAGTTAATTGATTGATTAGCTGCTGCATCTCTTCAATAAGTGCTGTATTGCTATGCTTACGCGCACCCTTGAGCAGGATGTGTGCTTTTTCCAGCAGTGTCTGTCGACACAACTCAATATATTCTGGTTTCAATGTGGTCGATCCCATGAGCTTTCCGATGGCACGCACACGAAAGCGATCCATGCCCCAGTGCTGGCGCGATAGTTGATCTGCATGACCGCCATATTTGGTGATCACAGGCTCGCTGACAAAGGCAATCTCCTCATGCGCACAGATGCGTAACCACAGGTCATAATCTTCGCAGGCGGGCAGATCTTCATCAAATAGCCCATAGTCGCTGAACACATCGCGGTGTATCAGGCTGGCGGACGGCGAGATGACACACAATGGCAGGCATTGCGGGAAAATCCAGCCACCTTCCTTTCGATGCTTGTGCATCGCGTTAACGCGTTTGCCATTGCGAATCCAGATTTCTTCACCATGGCAGAAACGCAGGCCTTGCTGCTGAACATACTCTAGCTGTAAGGTGAGTCTATTGGGTAACCAGGCATCATCTGAGTCGAGTAGTGCAATCCACTCACCACGTGTATGGCGGATACCTTGATTGCGTGCCGCGCTGACACCTCTATTGGGCTGCTGTATCAGCGTCACCATTGGATATGATCCAGCCAGCATTTCGGCAGTGCCATCGCTTGAGCCATCATCAACGACAATGATTTCATCCACAGGGCGCTGCTGTTGCAATACCGAGTCAATCGCGCGTGGCAGTGTCGCGGCGCGGTTATAACTCGGAATCACGACCGAAACCCAGTCGGGCTGCAAATTGTGAATAAATGTTTCCATGATTAGCCCAAAAATTATTAATGCGTATTAAAATATACTAATATATCAATTTGTAAAACGTGAATATAAACAGTAGTATAGCAGTGGTATGTACTAAACTACGCTAGAAAAACACTATAATATGTGAATTAATTACACTTGCCAGAACCGCCCGGCTCGATACAATGGTCATACCTTAGGAAACGATTAAAACATATTAACCTTATGGATGAGACAAGACTTTGGGGAGTCAATAAAGTGTTAGACGTATATGAACCAATACCAGGTTACTGGTACATAAATCGCACTGGCAAGCTGATGAAAGTGAAGATGGTTGGCTATGATGGTAATAAAGCCGCTAATGTTCTGATTCAGTTTCAGGAAGGAAATACACGCCTGATTAATATTCATGACTGGCGTTGTCTTGACCTTATCGTGCCGCGTCGCGATGAAGATACTACCACTGAAAACGAACGTTCACGTATCTAGATTCGTTTAGTTGGTATTATTTTGGCCAGCCTAGTAATTGCTTACTAACCTGGCTAAGGCAGTAATTAAAGACTTTGAGTCAAGAACTCGCGAGTATTCATGAAAAATTGAATCGTCTCCGGAGTGAAACATCCGGGGTCGCAGGTGAAGTCTTAAAACGAAACAAACCCGGGCTGTATGCGCAGAAAAAAGCGCAAATGACACAGCTTACCCACCAGTATTTCCGCTATTTGTATTCCGCAGATTCCACTGCGCCGAAGTAAAATATCCTAAGAATTAGTTTCGTTTGCTGGCAGCAAAGTCGAGCATGCGTTGTATCGGTTTCACGGCTCGTGCGCGAATAGCTGGATCGACTTCAATAGTATTGAGTCCCTGTTCCAGGGTAGTGGCGAGATTATCGAGCTGATTCATTGCCATCCATGGGCAGTGAGCACAGCTTATACAGGTGGCTCCCTCACCATGTGTCGGTGCTTCGAGAAGTGTTTTAGTTGGCGCCGCCTGCTGCATCTTGTAGAAAATACCTTTGTCGGTAGCAACAATTAAGGTTTCCTCGGAGCGCGAGCGCGCGGCTTCTATCAACGCTGTAGTCGAGCCGATAACATCAGCCTTGGCGAGCACGTCTTCCGGTGATTCCGGGTGTACCAGCACCGCTGCGTCGTGATGTTGTTGCATCAGCTCTGTGAGCCCCGCAGACTTGAAGGCATCATGCACAATACATGAGCCCTGCCAGGTCAGCATATCGGCACCACTAATCGATTGCACATAACGGCCGAGATGTTTGTCGGGTGCCCAGATGAGTTTCTCGCCACGTTCGGCAAGGTGAGTAACTATATCTGCTGCGATGCCGGAGGTAACAACCCAGTCAGCGCGGGCTTTCACTTCGGCGCTGGTGTTGGCATACACCACGACGGTACGGTCAGGATGTTGATCACAAAAGGCAGTGAACTCATCTGCTGGGCAGTTCAAATCGAGCGAACAATCGGCGCCCAGATCAGGCATGAGCACTGTTTTTTCCGGATTTAATATCTTGGCGGTTTCCCCCATAAAGCGTACGCCCGCGACGACCAGTGTACTGGCGGGGTGCTCATGACCAAAACGTGCCATATCCAGAGAATCAGAGACATAGCCACCGGTTTCTTCGGCAAGCTGCTGCAGGTCGGCATCAACATAATAATGCGCTACCAGCACCGCATCTTTGGCTTTGAGCAAGGCTTTTATACGAGTGATCAGAGCCCCACGATCATGTTCTGCCATGCTGTTTGCAGCGGCATCTGCAGCCACATTGGCACGCATTAAGTGAAGGTGATTATTGGCGTCAGATTGAGGTAAGGGGCGTTGCATTAATCTATAGTGTTACCAAACAATGACAGCAGTTTAGCACAGCAAAAACAGATTCGTCCCTAGAAATCAGGCCTCAACAAGCATTTTTGCGAGGTGTTGGCTAACGTTGGCCTGTTTCGATTTCCAGGCATGGAAATCGTTTTCTCCTGCAGCAAAAAACTGTTGTCCATTTTCGCTATTTCGTTGCTGTGTCACCGTACCGAGCATGCTGCTGATATCGGTTTTCTCCAGAGTGGAAGTGCGTGGAATCACTTCAAGCAGGATGGCATAGGCGAGTGTCTCATCCGCAGCATCGCCAAGCGAGGCCATTACGGCGCCCAGGGTATAGACATAAAACAGCGTGTATTTGCGTGGGATCATCAGATCGCGCTGTTCGACATAGGGCTTGCAGGCATGCATGAACAACGTCACATGCTGAGAATGCACGTCGATGGCATCGTCGTTGGACTTTGAGTTGAAAAGTGTTTTCAGGAAGCCAAACAAGCGATTACCACCCTTATATAGTGCAGATTAATTGATTGTGTTGAGACCAGTCTGTTGCGCATATTGCTGGTACTGGTGCCAGGCCATCATGCCGCCACGCAGATTATAGGCCTGCATATTACCGTAACGCTGTACAAAATAGCACGCCTGAGCTGAACGTGCGCCACTGCGACAGACAAATACGACGCGCTTGCTGTCATCAATCTTATGCAGCTCGTAGGGCAGTTTTACCAGTGGAATATGTACCGCGTCGGGAATGATACCGGTGGCGACTTCATTATGCTCGCGCACATCGACGATCTGGATATCCTGCTGTTTTTCCTGCATCAAGCTATGCAGGTCATTGACTTCAATTTCTTTAAACATTGTTTCACTCCGTTTAAATTTAGCAATATAATATATTAGAAAATACTTATATTCAAATGAATTTCTGAGTGTTATCATATGGCATTAGTTAATTTCATAAGCGCATGAATTATTAGGCTTTTATGATTACCATGTGCAATATTCATATCGCTATAGGCGACATTGAGCTACATTTACCCTTGTCTGGTGAGCTTGTCGACACCCTGCATAACAGCGGATATCATGGCTTTCCTGACGACCTTATCGAGTTGGAGATGTAATGAGCGTACTTTTTTCACAGGACTGGATGCAGGCGTTTGGTAACGCCTGGAACAAGGATGCCAAGATGGTTGAAACACTGTCAAAAGCAGATTTCACCACCATCATTGGTTTTGGGTTTACTAATGAGGACAAGCCACGTGGCGCTATTGAGGTGTTGCAAGGTAAGGTCGCAGCCTGCGGTAGTTATGCAGGTCAACCACTGGTGTGGGATTTGCGCGCGTCGATTTCTGACTGGGAAGAGTGGCTGACGAAAGGCTTTGGGCTGGCAAAGCTCGGTGTCGCCGTTTCCAGTGGCCGACTCAAGTTTAACAGTGGTGATTACCGTCAGATGATCCGTAAGCCCGAGCTGGCGAGCCCTTTTCTGCATCACTTCGAAATCATGTCCGGTATCCCAACTGAATTTCGTATGTCTGAATAATGAGTTTGTTAGTTGATGTGCAGCAGGCAGCTGCAGTACTGCGCGATGCCTGCCAGCAGATTCTGACAGCCGATGTCACTGCGTCACTCACCTTTTCCGAAAAAGCCGATGGTAGTCTGCTGACTGAAATCGATCTACGCCTGCAACAAACCATTATTGAATCACTGCAACAACACTGGCCGGATGTGCCAGTGATGGCAGAAGAAATGAGCGCGCAAGAACATCAGGCCTTCATATCGCAGACCGAGGCCTACTGGTGCCTGGATCCAATTGATGGCACCACGAATCTCGCGCATGGCTTGCCATATTACGCGGTATCACTGGCGTTAATGCAAAACGGCGTATGTGAACTGGGGGTTGTCTATGATCCATCGCGTGATGACAGTTTTAGCGCGACTCGCGGTGGCGGCGCATTCCTCAATCAGCAATATCGCCTGCAATGTCGTCAGGATGAACTGACGCTTGCCAACAGTATCGCGATGATTGATTTCAAACGTCTATCAACCGCACAGGCGACATTGTTGGCGACGCAACCACGCTATCGTTCACAACGTAGCCTGGGGTCGGTAGCACTCGACTGGTGCTGGTTGGCCATGAATCGTGGCCAGGTTTACATTCATGGTAAGCAAAAGCTGTGGGATTACGGTGCCGGTGTGCTAATTTTTACTGAGGCGGGTGGTATTGCCAGCCAGATAAACGGTGAGCCAATCAGCTTTTCACCGCAGACACCCGGTTCAGCGCTTGCAGCAGTGAATGCTTCA
>Ga0316207_10000273_pt1 | contig 97146 bp, 93 predicted proteins | sample 6weekpyrite_MG_FD_204943 | JGI IMG/M metagenome (GOLD analysis project Ga0316207, IMG submission 204943) | Microbial mat bacterial communities from mineral coupon in-situ incubated in ocean water Damariscotta River, Maine, United States -... | ecosystem: Environmental > Aquatic > Marine >...
TTTTTTAACCTCTTCTCGAAGTCTCTTTAGTCCTAAACTTTAGGTCTCTGTGTTTGTGGATGGGAATTATAGACAAATCAAACTTACATGTCAATAGTTTTTTTACTGAATTTATAAAGTTTTTTTACGTTGGGGTGTTTTGGAGCTTTATTACTATTTTTTGTTACTTATAGCTATATATATTTAACTCTGTTGCTATTTATTAACTCTTTATATATAGAATACTTATTACATACAAATATGTAAATTATTTTGTATTACATATATATAAGGAAAAAAAATGGGACTTTATGATCGTGATTATGCGAGAGGAAATGCATCTACTTATAGCGCACATGCTAAAAGTGATACACAAATTGTATCTTTTGTAAAAGAGACTTACAAACTTTTCGCCGCTTCGATGATGGCTGGTGCTGTTGGCGCCTATGTTGGCGTGCCTATAGCTGGAACAATTGCAGCTAATTTTTTCCCTCTATTTATTTTAGAGATTGGACTTTTAATTGGACTGCACTTTGTTAAACATAAGCCGGGTATTAACCTAATGGTGATGTTTGGCTTTGTATTCATGACAGGATTAATGTTAGCACCTCTCCTTTACCATACACTTGGTATGAACGGTGGCGGAACAATTATTGGAAATGCCTTTGCTATGACATCGGTAATTTTCGGTGCAATGAGCTTTTATGCAATTAAAACAACTAAAGACTTTTCAGGATATGGAAAACCACTGATGATTGCCCTTGTGGTAATAATTGTGTTTTCTATTATTAATATCTTTATGGGAAGCCCATTAGTGTCAATATTGATTTCTGGAGCTGTTGTTGTACTATTTAGTATCTTAGTAACTTATGATACTCAAAACATCATAAGAGGTGCGTATGAAACTCCTATTGATGGAGCGATTGCACTTTACTTAGATTTTTTAAATATCTTTACAGCGCTTCTTCAACTATTTGGCATATTTGGAAATGACGACTAGTCAACTTTCGCCCGAACTATATCGGGTGATTGATGCAAACCTAAACCGCTTAAAAGAGGGAATAAGAGTTATTGAAGATATTATAAGATATCGAGATAATAACAAAGAGTTATCCTCTAAACTAAAACTTCTCAGACACAAAGCAAAAATTAAAGAGACATTAGAAATGCTAAAATATCGTGATAGTAGCAATGATGTACTTCGTGAGACTATCAGTAGTGAGTTAAACCGCACCGATACATCCTCTATTATTCTTGCCAATTTTAAAAGGGCACAAGAGTCTTCAAGAGTTCTTGAAGAGCTTTACAAACTCCATAGTGCCAAATACAGTGAGAATTTTAAATCTATTAGGTATGAGCTATACACTCTTGAAAAAGATGTATTATTGGAGCAGTAATCGTAACTCTTAAATAGGCTGCTATTGATTAAAATCTATCTCATTAATAAAAGAGTCTAGGTCCATTGTTTTATATGACTTTGTGCTAAAGTATTCAATCAGTGTTGAAAAGCTCTTCACACCTCTATAGCCCTCTATTTTACCTATGACTTTATTACTCTCGTCAATAAATATTGTTGATGGATAGAGAGTAATCTTCAGACTTCTTGCAAAGGCGTGTATGCTGCCCTTGAAATTTTTATATATGATACTATCACTCTTATTGATATTTAAAGACAAAAGAGTGAAATTTTTCTCTATCTTTTGAGCAGTTTTTTTATCACTAAGTGTAGTCCTTATCATTTTCTTACAGTAGCCGCAATATGTCATATGAAAAAAAATCATGAGTTGTCTGTTTTGTGATGCTGCTTGATTTGAAATAGTGTCGATATTAATCACTTTAGCACTGCTAATTGTCTGCAAGCTAATAATTAGGATTAAAAGAGTGAGAAGTCTCATAAAAGGGGTGATTTGACTTAATTAAAAGTCAAATCGGAAGTTGGAGTTATTACATCATCTCAAGTTCTTGATAAGCAAAATCAAGATTGTTTGAGTTTAATATATCATACATAGCCTTATCTTTGAACTCTTCTAGAGGCACCGCTTCTTGAATCTCATCAGGTCCTACATCATCATCAATAGCTTTAAGGATTCTATCTCTAGTAAACGTGAAGTAATCTGTTGCTTCATCCACTGCCGTTTTATCTGTGATAAAACCATGACCAGGAATTAAAACCTTCCAATCTCTAGCTTTAATCATGTCTAATGCTTTAAGCTGACCGATTACAGAACCGTCACGACCTGAAGTGATTCTTCCGTTCATTACAATGTCCCCTGCAAAAAGAACTTTACTTTGTGGCATATAAAGAAAATAATCCTCAGCCGTGTGCGCCTTAACGCCTACTGGAATAGCTTCAAAATCTACACCAGAAACTGTAAATTTGTAAGTCTTTTTAAGAGTTCTATCAACAGGAATTATTTTAGTTCCTTTAATAGCATTAGCAGGCAAAGTTTTATACATTCTAGTCTGATCACCAGCTTTATAGTTTGTATTTATAATTGATGGCCCAATTAATTCTGCACCAAACTTCTCTTTATAGAAATCGTTCCCTAACCAGTGGTCATCATGATCATGAGAGTTAACAACAACCTTTACAGGAAGTGCGCCAGCAACCTTACTCATTGCCGCGTATGCTTGTTTAGCAAAAACAAAAGATGGACCTGAATCAAAAACAACATATTTGTCACCCGCTTTAACATAACAGTTGTTTGCCATATTTCCGGCATTTTCTGGAGTTGGTTTATCTAGAGCACCAAAGAAGCACCATACATTATCACTAACTTTTTTTGGCTTTAATTTGTAATTAAACTCATCACTTGCAACAGCACTCTCTTCTGCTGAAGCAGTTTTTTCAGCACTAGCTTCTTTCTTCGAAGAGTCTGAAGAACATGCAGTCATCATCGGAAGTAGAGCAATAGCTGATACTACTAATGGGTTAATCATTTTTTTTAACATAAGATTTCCTTTTTTTAATGTTCCATTCTCGCAAGAGTATAGTTAGTGTGTAAGAGTACAAACCAACTATACTCTTAAAGATAGAGGGTATAGTTAAGCACTGCTCCCCAAAGTTGGGGATAGTACTATTTGATTTTCTTACTACTTTTTTTAGTTTTTCCTTTGCTGTCAACCCAGTCAACAACAACTTTCTCGCCTTTTTTTCCGCCTTTGAAAGCAAATTTGAAGTAAGGGTTTTTAGACAGGAATGGTCCTGTAGACGCTTCCCATATAACATTACCGTTTATTCTTGCAGTGATATGAGTGATGAACTCAATAGGAGTCTTTTTTAATTCAGACTCTTCTTTACCGACCATTGGGCTACTAGCTAAAACTTTAACTACTGTAACGCCTTTTTTTAATTTTGCTTTTACTTTCATAATAATCCTTTTTTTATTTATTTTTTGTTTTTATAATAGTTTATGGGGTTAAATCAACCTCCACAACCACCTATAGAAACTTCTACTTTTTGTACAGCTGAGTATAACTTCCCATCTTTACCTTTAGCAACAACAGTTACATTAGCAGTTTTTCTCATTTTGATTTTAGTCATAATGTCAAAAACACCATTTTCTGGTAATTCAAATACAACAACAGCAGATCTAGGATTTGCATCTTGAAAAAGAGCTACAGTAGTAACTTCTAATTTTGACTTCATACCGATTGGCACAGCGCCACCGTTTTCAGCTAGTTTTGGAGCTTTAATCTTAATTTTACCGTCAATCATCGGAGCTGAGCCAAATAGTGCAGCAATAGCCTCTTTACTAGTTGGAGCGTCCCAAGCTTTTGGCTTAGTAGCTCTAAAATCAGTAGCACTTAAGCTAGCTGGTAATACTGATGCAGCAGCAGCTACTGCACCTAAACTTAAAAATTTTCTTCTTTGCATTTTATTTCCTTTTTTAATGTTATTTAGTAGAGCCCGCAAGTTTTACTTGCTAGATTCTACCATAAATTTGACAATATCTTTCACTTGTTGATCACTTAAGCTCATAGCGCCACCTTTTGGAGGCATTCCACCTAAACCGTGGATAGCATTGTGATTAACTGTATCAATACCCTGTTCTATAACTGGTTCCCAAGCATCTTTATCTCCGACAGCCGGTGCACCCATAGAGTCTGTTTTATGACATAAAACACAGTTTGCTTCATATAGTTTTTCAGCTTCTGAAACAGCTCCACCAGCAGATGGATCCTCTTTAGGTAAATCTCTTACAGTTGAATAAGGAGGCACAACATTAGTGATTTCAGCACCAATTCTTTTAACACTCTCTTTACCACAGTTACTCATACAACGAGTACCAACTGCGCCGTAGTTTTTACCGTCTTTATAGAAAGCTCTTACGTTCTCAATACCGTTTGGTCCATCAATATTTGGAATAAAACCATCATTATTTGGCAGAACCACTTTCATTAACTTCTCTTTATTTAACACATACTCATCATCAAGCTCTTCACCATCAATCTTAATGTTATTTTGTGCCAATATATAAGCAACAACTGCGTATAACTGATTGTCTGTTAAACTTTTTGGATGTGCATAAGGCATCGCATCACGAGTGTACCAGATAAGTGTACTTACTTTTGGCCAATAAGAACCGACTGTTCTGTGTGGAGCATCTTTACCCGGACATGTTCTTTGGTTCTTAAGTGATTTTAAAGATCCGCCTGCAAGTGCAGGGTAACCCTTACCACCAGCACCAAACTCACCATGACAAGATGCACATTGTGATTCAAAAATCTCATCACCATCTTCTACAGAACCTGAACCCTCTGGATAACCTGTTCCATCTGGCATCATGTCAACATCCCATGCTGCTAACTCATTAGCAGTTGGAACTCTACCGAAATTGACACCGGCAGTAGACTGTTGATTATAACGGTATGCAGTGTATACTCCATTCTCTCTAGGGTAAGTAACACCACCGTCAAGAGCATCTTTAGTAGGGTTATACATACCTGGACCTGTGCTTGCTGCGAAACCAGATGTCACTAACAATGTTGCGCTAACTACTACAGAAGCACCCAGTGTAATTAATTTATTATTTAATTTAATCATTATCTATTTCCCCCTAACTTGGACAGTTGTCTGTTCTAACTTGAACATTATGCACTGAACCATCTTTTTTAACTTCCCAAGTACAAATTGAGTTTCTATGGTAAACACCTTCAACACCAATAATACCTTTTTCCTGAGAAACTGATGGTTGAACATTGCCACTATCATCAACTGCACGAGATTGTAAAAGTAGAGGCTTCCCTTCATATTTATACATATATGAGAATCTAGTCCATGCTTTAGGAAGAACCAAGCCTTTAAGATTTGCTTCAACATAATTGTCTCCGCCATCAAATGAGATATCTACATTAGTAACTGTTCCGTGTCCACTCCAAGCGATACCCTCTATCTCAACTAAGTCACCCTTTTTAAGATCAGACCATGGTTTTTCAGGACATGGAGTAGTAATAATCGAGTTTACTTCCAGTGTATAGAAGTGTTGTATTGCTTTACCGCTCTTAGTAAGAACAGTATACTTAGAAGTCTCTTCTTTACAGTACCAAGGCTCTGCTCCGAACTCTAAACGCTTCAAGTATTTAACACATAAGTTTGCTTCCCAGCCCGGTAACATTAGACGAACAGGGTAACCTTGTTCCGGTCTAAGTGCTTCACCGTTTTGAGCCCAAACAATCATTGCATCATCTAAAACTTTCTCAACAGGAACAGTTCTTCCCATCTCTGATCCGTCTGAACCTTCAGCCAACATCCATTTTGCACTCGGCTTAAGACCAAGCTCATCAAGAATAGTCTTAATACGAACACCGGTCCATTCACTGTTACTCATCATACCTTTTACAAACTGTAAAGAGTTAAACTGTGGACCTTTCCATTCAGCAGCACCATTTGCAGGACACTCCATAAACATAATTCTACTCTCAGCAGGATATTTCTTTAACTGCTCTAGAGTTAAAACAATTGGCTTATCAACAAGACCATGAATCATAAGTCTATATTTGTTAGGGTCAACATGAGCAACACCATTATGTGTTCTTGTAAAGTGCAAACCATTTGGTACAATTATACCCTCTAGTTCATGCAACGGCGTCATTGCAACAGCAGCATGCATATCTCCACCAGATGAGAGAAGACTTGAAGTTCTTCTTACAATATTATGCTCATACTTTGATGGTATTCCATATGGATATTTATTAAGCTCATCACCTAAAGTTGTTCCCCATTCAGTATGGTGAATTATATTTTCATCGTCAGCCGATAGTCTTGCCGGTGCCAAAATATTGGCAGCAGCTATTGCGCTAACAGAATAAGCAGCTGTTCTTTTGAAGAAATCTCTTCTACTCGATTGCTCTACATTACCTGTAGTAGTTTCTAAATTATTTTCAGAAATTTTACTCATTTTATCTACCTCCTCATTATATTTATTATTGTAGATTTACATTGTATGCATAAATTACAAAAATGCATGTGAGGGAGTATATAGCAAATTTTCTTAAATTGTCAAGTAATAATGTAAAAATGTAATAATTTTCTCACATTTTTATAATTATTCACACTTCTACTCAATTTATTTGTCATTTGTCATACTAATAATGATAATAAATAAAGCATATTATTGAAATAATAAAAAATATGATAAAATTTCACACTTTAAACAAAACAGGGTCTCTTACATGTCAAGCAAAAAAGTTGGACAAATCTTAAAACTATTTATATCTACTAAAAACAATCCTCAAAGAACTGCTAAAACAGCTGTTTCTGTGGATAATCTAGGCGTGCTAGAAGATAAGTTTTATGGTAAAGATGTACAGAGATCTATTTTAATCACCTCAACAGATAGTTACGATTTAGTTAACTCTCATAAGATAGAGATGCCCTTTGGCTATCTGGGAGAGAACCTCTTGATAGACTATAACCCTTATGCTTTGGCAATCGGTACACAATTAAAAATTGGTGGTGCCGTTTTAGAGATAAGTCAAAACTGTACAATCTGTAACCATCTCACAACGATAGATAGTCGTATCCCCTCGATTCTTAAAGACGACAGAGGTATTTTTGTCAAAGTAGTCAGTAGTGGAGAGATAAGTGAGGGTGATGAAGTTTACCTTTTAGAAGTGTAGATAAAAGCTACCTCGAACTCCAAATAGTTAACCGGATACTCATTTAAAAGTTTTTTACTCTCTTTATAGTTAAGAATTTTTCTTGAGCCACTTACACCGCTTCTTTTAATATATCTAAATATATCTCTGTTTGATGCAAACTCCAACTTATAGTTTACAACTTCAAACTCTGCATTAAAATATCTCTTTTGAAGTTCATTAACTTCATCGGCGCTTCTCAAAATAGAATTTATTGACGCAGTCTCATTTAGAGTCTTAAAAGTATTTGAGGTGAAGATTGCTAAAGCTATTGGAGCATTCAGCTCTTTTATTTTCTTAAAAACACTATCTAATGAGTCTGCCCACTGTAGAGCCGATGCTGAAAAAACATAATCGTATATATATGTAAGCAGATGCTCAAATAGTGTATCATCATTAAAGTCACCATAAATACACTCTATCTTGTCCGATTTCGGATGCAGTTCTAACATTCCAGGGGCAAAATCTACCCCGGTAAAGTGATCATACTCCCACTCAATTGCCTTGCATAGACTTCCACTTCCACAACCAAGGTCTAAAATATTTTTTGGTTTTTGTGATACACAAGCAAGAAGCTTTTGTATCACCATATTTTGTATAATATTATAGTTGTCATACTCTAAGGCATGTTTAGAAAACTCTGAACTTATTTTCATTTTCTGTTTGTTATTAAAGATGTTATGAAAATCACAAGCACACACAAGACAATTGTTGCACCGGAAGGTAAAGAGAAGTAAAAAGAGAAGGTCATTCCAAATACCACACTAATAAGTGCAAAAACAAGAGAAATAAGGACTGTCTTTAAAAACCCGACTCTAAACTGTAGAGCAGAAATAGTCGGAATAACCATAAGAGCACCAATCAACAGACTTCCAACAACCCTGATAGACAAAGCAATAATAATGGCAATAACGCTAACAAGAAGAAAATTCAGTAGCCTTACTTTGACACCACTTGTTTTTGCTACCTCTTCATCATACGCTATGAAGTACAACTCTTTAGAGAAGATTAAAAGAGTGACTAAAGAGAGAGTCCCAAAAAGTGCTATTGTCACAACATCTTCACTGCTTACGGAAAGAATAGAACCAAAAAGATATGAAAAAAGAGAGTTGTTGAAAGCTCCGCCGAGTGAAACAATAATTACGGCAACGGCAAGTGAACCTGATAGTAAAATAGATAAGACTGCATCTGAGTAAAGAGAAAACTCACTTCTTAAATACTCAATTAACCAGGCAGATATAATTGCTACTACAACAGCCATCCAAAGAGGGTTAAAATTGGCTACAAGTCCAACAGCAACACCGACTAGAGCTGAATGAGCAAGTGTTTCGCTAATCATTGAGTAGCGTCTAAGAACAACGAACGTTCCGCTCACAGAAGCGAGTATGGCAATAATAACACCTGCTAAAAAAGCTCTTTGCATAAACTCATAAGAGAGCATCTCAATCATTGCCTTTCCTATATCTTTGAAATTGCATATCTAACATACTAATGCTCATGCTTATGGTTGTGAAGCAGGTGGGCATCTATACCATACAGCTCACTCATCTCTTGACAACTCAAAACCTGTTTTGGATTATTACAGATTGTAGCTTTTTGATTTATCGTAAACAGTCTTGCTATATCATCTGCTATTACACCTATGTCGTGTGTAATAAAGACAATAGTAATCCCATCTTCTCTATTTAGTTTTCTCAAAAGGGTATAAAAACTCTTTTGAGAAGAGACATCTACACCTGTATTTGGCTCATCTAGGATTAATATCTCAGGTTTTGAAGCAAGAGCACGTGCAATCATAACCCTCTGTCTCTGTCCGCCAGAGAGTGTTCCTATCATCTTCTCTTTCAAATCAAGTATATCCATTTTAAGCATTGCGTCATAAACAAGTTTTTTATCCAACTCGCTAAAGACTGAAAAAAAGCCTCTTTGCGAGGTTCTGCCCATTCTTACGATATCTAAGACAGTTGCCGGAAATGAGGAGTCTACATGTGAAGCGCGCTGTGGCACATAACCTATTTTATTCCACTTTTTAAAATTTGATATCTTTTTACCAAATATTCTTATCTCACCGCTTGTTGGCTTTTCTAGTCCTAGCAGCATACGAATCAGTGTAGTTTTCCCACCGCCGTTTGGACCAATGATAGCAATATACTCTGCACCAAAAATCTCTAGGGAGATATTTGAGAGAATGCTTTGACCCTTAACACTAAAATCTAAGTTTTTAATCTCAAAAATAGGAGCTTTGAACTTCATCTGCACTCCAGAGCCCTAGAGATTTTCTCTAGATTGCTTCTCATAATATCTTCATAACTAAGATTTAATTTTGCTTCATCTGCTGTAATATTTCCTAAAGGCTGAAGAGTATCTACAGCAACATTAACTTCATGTGCAATGCTTTTTATAGCCTTATCGCTTGCAAAACTTTCAAAGAATATAGTTGAGAGCTTATACTTTTTTATATACTCAATCAAGCCTGCCACTCTTTTTGCACTCGGCTCTGCCTCCGAGGAGAGACCGCTCATTGCTTCAACATGGAAACCATATCTGCTTGAGAGATATGAAAAAGCATTATGATTTACGACTATAGTGTCGAGCTTACAAGATGAGAGCTTCTCTGTGTACTCTTTGTCAAGATTTTTCAACATCTCAATATAACTATCTCTATTTTTAGTGTAAAACTCTTTATGTAGCGGAAACAACTCAATAAGCTCTTTAGTAATATACTCTGTAGCCCTTATCATATTTGAAAAATCCAACCAATAATGTGGGTCTAAAGTGCTCTGACTTTGATGCTTATGTTCATCTTCACCCAACTCTTTTAGTTTTACATGTAAGCTCATATCTATAGCTCTATTTCTAAATTCAAAATTTTCTATCCAAGGCTCCAACCCTGCCCCACTATAAACAAGCAGGTCACTCCTATATAGCCTTGCAATTTGCTTTGGAGATGGCTCATAGCTGTGAGCATCAACACCGAGAGGGAGAACCATAAGAGTATTTGCTGTATCTGCCACTATATGTTTGGTGATTTCATACAAAGAGAATGTACTGGCTGCAATAGTAGGTTTTTCTCCAGAACTCTCTGCTGCGCTCTCCTGCTTCATTGAAATCATAAAAAAAATAAATAATAGGGTAATAATTATAAAAAGTGTGTTTCTAAAGTTCATTATTATTTCCAATATTTTTTGAAATTATAGCTTATTTTGCAACAATTAGTTTTTTTGGGTATAATTCGCCACTTTTTAAAATAGGGCGAACCCCTAAAGGATATATAAATGACAACTAGTTTTTTACTTATTGTTCAAATAGTTTTAGTTGTAATGCTTGTAATAGCTGTTTTACTACAAAAAAGCTCAAGTATTGGTCTTGGAGCCTATAGCGGTTCAACTGACTCTGTTTTTGGAGCAAAAGGTCCAAACAGTTTCTTAGCAAAAGCAACTTTTCTTATAGGATTTTTATTTGTTGCAAACACAATAACTTTAGGTTACTTGTACTCTTCAGCTTCAACTGAGTCAGTTGTCGACAGTATGGTTGATACGACTAATGTTGCGGCTCCATCTGCAACAGCACCTGAGCCAAAAGCACCCGTTGCTAAATAAGCACTAAATAGATATAGTTGCTTTTTAAGCATCTATATATTTAGGACTCTTCTTTTTTTTAAACATTTCTATTGTATAATCCCAAATTATTTTTCATATATAAGGGAACAAACATGCTAAACGAAATATTCAACGAGTGTGAATCAAAAATGAAATCAAGTATAGACCATATGCTAAGAGATTTTAAAACACTTAGAACAGGTAAGGTGACAACATCTGTTTTAGATAATGTTAAAATCGACTATTATGGGACTATGACTTCACTCGATCAAGTTGGCTCTATTCTAGTTGCCGACGCTACGACTATTGTTGTAAATCCATGGGAGAAAAATCTTCTGCCAGATATCGAGAGTGCTATATCTGCGGCAAATATCGGAGCTACTCCAAACAATGACGGTGATCAAATCAAACTATTTTTTCCTGCAATGACAGTTGAACAGAGACAAGAGTCCGTAAAACAGATGAAGGCTATGGGAGAGAGTGCAAAGATTTCTGTAAGAAATGATAGAAAACACTCAAACGACCAAATCAAAAAACTTGAAAAAGATAAAGAGATAACAACTGATGAGTCTAAATCTGCCCAAGACTCCATACAAAAAATAACTGATCAATACTCTTCAAAAATTGAAACTATATTAAAAGAAAAAGAGCTTGAGATACTAAAAGTATAATATGCCAAAAAGGAAGCTTCCTTTTGCTAAAACCAATTAGCTTCTCTGTATCAGAGGGCTAATGCGCCCTTGGTGCTTTGAAAATCAACTACTCCCAAAAGGTGTTTAAAAGATGAATATTAAAAAAATATATATGGATGCAGATGCTCTTTTAGAGGGACACTTCAAACTAAGCAGTGGGAATCACTCACAGTTTTACCTACAATCTGCAAAAGTTTTAGAAGACCCAAAAACAGCCAAAACTCTTGCTGATGCACTAGCTGAACAGATTAGAGAGAGTGGACTTGAAATAGACACCGTTTGTGCCCCTGCTCTTGGCGGTTTAATTGCCGGTTTTGCACTTGCTCAAGCCCTCGATGTTCGCTATATTTTTGCTGAGAGAGTTGAGGGAGAGATGAGTATACGCCGTGGATTTGAAGTAAGCAGAGGCGAAAAAGTACTTATGTGCGAAGATATCATTACAACAGGCGGTTCTGCCATGGAAGCTGCAGCTGTTGTAAAAAGTCTCGGTGGAGAGATAGTCGGTGTTGCAGCACTTGCAAATCGTGGTTTTTGCAAACGTGAAAACAGTGATATAATGACTAAGCCAAACTGTAAACTCCCGCAAGATATTCCATTTTTTGCGCTAGAAGATTTTACTTTTGAGATGTACACACCGGACTCTTGTCCTCTGTGCAGGGATGGAAGTGAGGCTATCAAACCAGGTTCAAGGGGTAACTAGATGAAAATATTTGCATTAATAGCCATAGTCGCAGTAGCGTTATGGGCAAGCCCGGAGAGTGTGAAGTTTTATAATAAGTCTGCTAAAAACAAACTTCTATGTAAATTCACTGCCACTAGCTATAAGGTTATACACAAAAAGAACTCAACAATAAAATATATTAACAGTATAGAGTTTTTTAAACTTAATGATGAAAACCTTTATATAAACAGTAGCAGCTGTCATCCAATAAAAAAAGAGGGAACAGCTATAATCTTCTAACTTTAAAAGGCTATGTTTTTGAAATTAATAACACTATTTCTACTTCTTACTCTCACTCTTGCAAACCTAAATGCAAAAGATACCCCCTACAGTGAAAAACAACTTAAAAAAATGATTGGAAGAATGCTTCTTATAGGATTCCCAAATGAGAACATAAACAAAAACAGTGAGATAGTAAAAAAAATCAACACTTATAATCTTGGCGGTGTCATACTTTTTGACCGTTTTTATAATAACCGGGCTAAAACAAAGAATATTAGCTCCCCCCAGCAGCTGAAAGAGTTAACTTCAAAATTGAAATCGTTTTCTAATAAACCGCTTTTAATATCAGTAGACCAAGAGGGCGGAAGAGTTGCAAGATTGAAACCGGCTTACAGTTTTATAAGAATACCATCGGCAAAGCAGATCTCTAAACTAGCTTTAAAAGATGTAAAAGAGATATACAAAGCTCAAGCCAAAATGCTTCATAGGAGTGGAATTAACTGCGACTTTGCCCCTGTTGTTGACTTGGCTATAAACCATGATAACAGAGTTATATTTGGGCTTGAGAGATCTTACGGAGCTGACAGCCAAGAGGTAGTCAAGTATGCAAAGATATTTATAGAGTCACTAAAGAGTGAGAACATCTTAAGTGTTTTAAAACACTTCCCCGGGCACGGTTCATCACTTGGAGACTCACACAAGGGCTTTGTTGATATTTCCAATACTTGGAGTGAAAAAGAGTTAGATCCATACAAAGAACTTATAAAATCAAATTCTGTTTCAATGATAATGACAGCACACGTTTTCAACTCAAAACTAGATGCTAAGTACCCGGCGACACTCTCATACAATATAAACACAAAACTTCTAAGAGAGAGACTTGGCTACAAGGGTGTTGTAATAAGTGATGACTTGCAGATGAGAGCGATTTCCAAACACTACTCACTAAGAGAGACAGTCACCTTAGCTATTAACGCCGGAGTTGACATCTTACTATTTGGAAACCAACTTGCTACTCAAGATATTGATGAACTTGTAGAGGTGATTTTCACTCAGGTAAGAAACGGTGCAATTTCAATGAGAAGAGTCTTAGAATCAAACAAAAGAGTAGAGACCCTGCATCAAAAAAGAGAAATGTAATAATGCAGAGTGCCTTTTCAACTATTGACTGGCTAGTATTTGCCTCTTACTTTTTAGTGCTTGGAGTAACTTCTATAATTTTAAGTCGCAGTAAAATCAGATCATCAAGGGAGTATTTTTTAGCCTCAAACTCTATGCCTATGTTTGCTGTAGCCATCTCGGTTCTGGCAACCTCTCAGTCAGCTGCTACATTTCTAGGCGCTCCGGAGTTCTCTTATATGCATGACTTTACCTTTATAGGTTTTTACTTTTCAGCTCTTATAGCTGTGATTTTTGTAGCTTTCGTACTAATTCCAAAGTTTTATGAGATGAGGGCTGTTACAGTCTATGAACTCTTGGAGATAAGGTATGGAGAGAGTGCAAAGAGACAAGCCGGGGTCATGTTTCTTATAGGACGAGTCCTTGCAAGTGGAGCCAGGCTCTACATAGGTGCACTTGCTATCTCCATGATTGTTTTTGGTAACATAATTTTTTTACATGTAGCAATCTCAATTTTAATTTTAATGTTTGGCGCATTGGCTTATACCTACTTTGGCGGTGTTCGCTCTGTAATTCTAAGCGATGTCATCCAAGCAGTTACTTATATCGGTGCAGGTGTGGCAGTTCTTGTTTTTCTCTACTACTCTTTAGAGAACATTGAGATTATAAAGACTCTGCAGGAGCACAATAAACTAAACTTTATTGATACATCTATAGATGGTAAGTTTAGCCTTGTAGGTCTTCTAAGCGGTTGGCTGCTGCTAAATATTGCTGCTTTTGGTCTAGACCAAGATATGACTCAAAGAGTTCTCTCATGTAAGAACAAAGTTGAGGCTGCAAAGTCGCTGATTATCTCAATCCTCCTAACTATACCTGTTGTTCTTCTCTTTTTAGCAATCGGGGCACTTCTATTTGTCTTTTATCTGCAGAGTGATATTTCGCAGAGTTTTGAAGGTGAAAGAATCACTATATTTATGTACTACATTTTAAATGAGATGCCTGAAGGTCTAAGAGGTCTAGTTACTGTTGGAGCAGTAGCAGCGGCACTCTCAAGTACAAACTCAGTTCTTGGAGCCATGGCATCTGTAGCGATTGAAGATATCTACAAGCCGTGGAGATTAAAACAGGGTCAAACAGAGGAGACTCACTTTGTAAAAGCTTCACGTTTTGCCGTACTCATCTTTGCTGTAGTTCTCTCTCTTATGGCTATTATCAGCTACTTCTGGCAGCACTACAGCGAGCTCTCATTGATTAGTTTCGCTCTTGGTGTAATGGCTTTTGCATATACTGGGCTTTTGGGTGTTTACTTCTCGGCAATCTTCACCTCTCGAGGTAATGCAACTACCGTTTTTTGGGCATTAGTTGGTGGTTTTGTTACTGTTTTAACACTACAGCCCTACACTTTTGGACTCAGCATCGGTTTCTCATGGCAGATTATAATTGGGACGATTGTTGCTTTTGTTATTATGCAGTTAGGAGCAGAGTATGAGTGAGCTTTACATCGGCGTAATGTCAGGGACAAGTCTTGACGGTATTGATATTACTCTTTGTGAGATTAAAAGTGACTCTTTTGAACTTCTTTATTCTCAAGAGTACCCTTTTGATAAAGAGTTAAAAACTGATATATTAACCGCAATAGATGGTAACATAACTTTAAAAAAACTCGGCGAGCTTGATACTCGTTTAGGTCACCTCTATGCTAATGCTATAGACACTTTCATATCAGCTAAAAAGATAGATAAGAAAACAATCTCTGCTATTGGTCTGCATGGTCAAACTCTTTGGCATGAGCCAAATAGCGACTATCCATTCTCTATGCAACTTGGTAATGCCAGCCTTATAACAGCACAAACAGGTGTTAGTGTTGTTAGTGATTTCAGACAAAAGGATATAGCTCTTGGCGGACAAGGGGCACCGTTTTCTCCCGCTTTTCATCAATATATCTTTAGCAGACTAAAGGCTAATACCGCTGTTTTAAATATTGGGGGCATGGCAAACTTAACTATTATAGGCGAAAAGCTTAGTGGCTATGATACAGGATGCGGTAATGTCTTAATGGACTACTGGATTTCTCAAAAAAAAGCTCTAGCCTATGACAAAGACGGGGAGTGGGGAGGTTCAGGAGAGCTTAATAAGGAACTCCTAAAACTAATGCTTCTTGACCCATACTTCTCTTTAGAGCCGCCAAAGAGCACAGGTCGTGAATATTTCAGCACTAGATGGCTTGATGAAAAACTTCAGAATTTTAAAACTCTAAAAGATGAAGATATACAGGCAACACTTTTGGAACTCACAGCAGTAAGCTGTGCAAATGAGGTAAAAAAGAGTTTAACAACTCTGCTAATAGTCTGTGGAGGAGGCGTTAAAAACACTCACCTGATGAAACGGCTACAAGAGGAACTAGGTGATGTAGAAGTAGTTACAAGCGATGAGTGTGGTGTCAGCAGCGACTTTATGGAAGCTATGGCTTTTGCATGGCTGGCATATAAACGTATTCATAAAGAGAGTGTAAAGATCTCATCTGTAACAGGAGCTTCACAAGATTCGATACTGGGCGCCCTCTATGAATAAAATCAGAGAGTGGCTGGCTACGACAGAGTACAAAAATCACGCTATACAAATAGCTTCTGCAGATGCCAGCTTTAGAAAATATTATAGACTTACAAAAGAGTATGAGAGTGTTCTTTTAATGGACTCCTCCCTTGAAAAAGAGTCGCTAAAACCTTTCTTGGATGTCACTTCAAGACTCCTAAATGTAGATGTAAATGTACCTGATATTTTAGAACAAAACCTTGAGGATGGTTTTTTAATTATTAAAGATTTCGGAAATACTCACTATCTGGATGTTTTAAACCAAGAGAACTACAAAACTCTCTACTCAAAAGCAATTGACTCTATTACTAAGATGCAAAAAGCAGAAGCTTCAGGGCTTCCTCTTTACGATAAAACTTTCTTACATTCAGAGATGAATCTAATGCAAGATTGGTACTTGGAGAAAAAACTAAACATCACTCTTTCAAACTCTGAAAAAGAGCTGGTTGCAAAAGCTTTAAATTCAATATCTAATACTGTTCTTAAACAGCCGCAAGATATTTTTGTACACCGTGATTTTCACTCACGAAACATTATGATTACAGATGAAGATGAAATCGGAGTGATTGATTATCAAGATGCTATGAGCGGAGCTATAACTTATGACTTAGTTTCACTCTTAAAAGATTGTTACATAGAGTATGAACGAAAAGAGATAGAAAAACTGGCTCTAGAGTTCCGCAATAAAATAGATTTACATGTCAGTGATGAACTATTTATAAAATGGTTTGATTTTATGGGATTGCAAAGACATATAAAAGTGCTGGGAATATTCTCAAGGCTTTATCTTAGAGATAAAAAAGATGGCTACCTCAAAGATATTCCCCTTACTCTAAAGTATGTTCTTGAGACTGCTAGCAGATATGAAGAGACAAAAGAGTTAGCAGAATTCTTATCTACAAAATGTTAAACTATTCATACCCTCTCTTTCGTCCACCCTCAGAAGCAAACAATCTAATTCTGCAAGCGACTTACGGTTGCAGTTATAACAACTGCAGCTTCTGCTCCATGTACAAGAGTAAGAGTTATAGGGTCAGAAGCTTAGAAGATGTATGTATAGATATCGAAACTCTCGCCCACAACTATCCAAGGGCAAATAAAATATTTTTAGCCGACGGCGACGCACTTTCACTGCCAACTGAACACTTGTTAACATTGTTAAAAGAGCTACAAAATTCATTTCCAAGATTAAGCAGAGTCTCAACTTATGCCTCCGCTCAAAATATCCTCAACAAATCAAAAGAGGAGTTGGAGGCTCTCTCTCAAAACAGACTAAATCTATTCTATTACGGTATTGAAACAGGAAGTGATGTTCTGCTAAAAAAGATTACCAAAGGAGTTACTCAAGAGGAGATAATAACTTCACTTAACCGTGCATCAGATTCCGGTGTAAAAATATCTGCAACGGTGATTTTAGGCATAGGAGGAGAGAGATACTCATCTATACATGTGCAAGAGACGGCTAAGCTTATAAATGCTGTAAAAATAAACTATCTCTCAACTCTTCAGCTCGGACTTGAAGAGGATGCAGAAGATAATTTCTACAGACACTTTAAGGATTTCAGTGCGCTGGATGACTACCAGATAGTAGCTGAACAAAAAAGATTCATCGAGCTTTTAAACCCAAGCAACAGAGTCATATTCAGGTCTAATCACGTCTCAAATGCTCTTCATCTGGCAGGAACACTGCCAAAAGACAGAGAGAGACTGATTAAAGAGTTAAATATTGCTCTGCAGACTGGGGAGAACACCTTTGTCCCCAACAGACTAAGGGGTTTTTAGCCTATTATTTCTTGCTGTTGAGCCTAGACTGATACTCCTGCGGGTGTTTACAAACAGGACAGACTTTTAGTGCTTTTTTACCATAATGTACATGCCCGCATACTTCACATATCCATGCCTCCTCTTCATCTTCACTTACAAACTCAGAGTCTGCCACAAGTCTATCTAAAAGCATCTGGAACATCTTTTCGTGCTCAACCTCTATCTTTCCTATTCCGCTAAATAGTCTTGCTGCTTCTGAATGTCCCTCCTCTTTAGCAATTGCTGCAAAATCTGGATACATCTTAGTATTCTCATAGCTTTCACCATCAATCGCCATTTGAAGGTTCTCTTTGGTATCTCCAAAACTGTTATCACTTCTTGTTGCCATCCTGTTATGAAGTGCCAACTCTAACTTAGCATGTACTTTTTCATTGTTAGCAGCTCTTTGAAAGTGCTCTGCGATATCTCTATAACCCTCTTTTTGAGCAACTTTAGCAAAATACTCATATTTGTTTCTTGCCTGAGATTCACCTCCAAAGGCTTTGAGTAAATTAACAGAGGTTAGACTCTCGGTTATCATCTGCATATCTTGCCCGCAGCAAGAGATAGTCCCTCCGCCTACACTCTGCACCTCAACAATATTTCCACATTTGTTACATCTATAAGATTCATACTCTCTCATAAGCTATCCTTTGTGATTTAAATAATGACTTTTAAAAAGTTTACTCCAATAAAACTTATTTTGGCTTTATTTGTTATAATCAATCAATGAAAGCAATGATATTAGCAGCCGGACGCGGTGAGAGAATGAGACCACTTACAGACCACACTCCAAAACCACTACTGGAAGTTAAAGGCAAGGCTCTTATAGTTTGGCATATAGAGAAATTAGCTTCACTTGGGTTTACTCAAATCATTATAAATATTGCCCATTTAGGCTATAAGATACCGGAGGCTTTGGGTGAGGGCTTAAAATGGGGAGTGAAGTTAATCTACTCTGATGAGCAAGAGTATGGAGCGTTAGAGAGTGCCGGTGGAATTATAAAAGCACTTCCCCTGCTTGGAGATGAGACTTTTTTAGTTGTAAACGGCGATATCTGGTGTGACTATGAGTTTGACTCTAATTTTGACCTAAAAGATGATTTAGCTCATCTTGTTCTTGTTCCCAATCCGAAGCACAATCTAGAGGGTGACTTCGCCTTAGAAAATGGAAGAGTTTTTAACAATGGTGAAGAGAAGTTCACATTTTCCGGAGTAGGATACTACTCTACTAAACTTTTTAAAGATTTAGCAAGCACTCCTAAGAAAAGTGCTCTGGCTCCACTGCTCCGTTTGGCTATACAAAAGGGAGAGGTAGGTGCCTCTTTGCATTTGGGCATATGGCATGATATTGGAACCCCGCAGAGGCTTAAGGATGTAAACAGAGATGCTTAAAAAAAGATTGGAGACTATTTTTATCACTATTATTATTATCGCTGTAGTGGTTCTTATTAATAACTGGTACTCAAGCAATAATTTTAAGAACAGACCCTTGTCAGATGAATATAAAAGATTAATAGCAAAAAAAGAGAAAGAGATACTCGGCAATATGAGAGAGAACTACGGTCTAACATTTAAAGTTCCGCTTATTGTAACCGACAAGTTTAAAAATAAACTCTACGGTGCGACCTCCTACAAAAACGGTGAGATTAAAATATATCTAAACAAGGGTGTCATGCAAGAGAGCATGGAGTATATGCTTGATAGTGTGATTGCCCACGAATATGCTCATGCTCTCATGTTTAAACTGGGAATTAACAGCTCTCAAAATAATGGTCACTCCAAGGAGTGGAAAGAGGCATGCATTAGTCTGGGCGGATTAAACTGTGAACAGTATGTTGACGGGGATGAAGTAGTTATGTCAAAGATGCCTTTTTAATGGATTACGAATTTGAAGAGGATCTTGAACCAAGCTGGCTGGTTAAACAAAGAGAGGATGCTCTGCTTGCAGAGTCTGCTTACAGCAAGGGTGAAAAGATTGTATATAAAGAGGGTGACCAGGTAGGCAATTTTCTATTTGTCCACTATAATAAGTTTAAAAATAGAGCCACTTTTGAGTGTCAGGAGTGCGGCAGAAAATTTACATATAATATTTACAGCATTAAAAACAAAAAAAGATGTAAATGGTATAAATTTCACAACAAAACATTTAAGACTAACTAAACCAAAAATCTATTTTTAAAGAGAGTTAATGCAAATATTGTATACTATTTTACAATTATACGACATAAGGAACCAACTTGATTAAAACACTTCTACTACTCTCTATAAGCACTCTGGTATTTGCACAATATACAAACTGTGAGTTTCAAAATAAAAACTATACAGATATTTGCAACAAAGTAGTGAAGAGTGGTGTTTCATACAACTATGCAAATAAATTTCTGCTCTCATATTTTAAGACAAAAAGATTTGATGAGATAAGCTACAAGTATCTGCAGCCGAAATATATTAAATCTCATAGAAAAAATGAGAAAAAAGCTAATAATGTGTTAGTTAAATATGTGCCTGATATGGTTGTACATCTCAATAAATATGCCAAAGTATATGATTATGCAGAGAAAAAGTACGGCGTAAATCGTGAAATCATAGCTGCTATTTTAATCAAAGAGACAAGATTAGGCAAAATCAAACCTACTCATGACGCATTTATAGTCTTTAACACTTTAGTAGTACGCACAAAGCCTGAAACAAGACGTAAAAAATGGTTGTTACAAATGGGGAAGAGTAATATGGCATCAATCATCACTCACTGCTATAAAAAGGGAGTAACCCCCGAACAGTGTAATCTACCAAGTTCCTATGCTGGAGCTGTCGGAATACCACAGTTTATGCCAAACAGTTTTATCTACTCGGAGGGCTACAAGACAAAAGTTGCTGATTTGACAAAGATGGAAGACGCCATAATGTCTGCGAGTAAGTTCTTGCATAAAAAAGCTGATTTTTCTAAGTTGATAGATTGGAGTAAAATACCTGATATAGTAAAAATAGAATCAGATTGGTACGATTATGAATTTAATAATGACAACGCTTCATTTGTTTATGCAAAGAGTAAAAAATCTGGAAAAACTTACGACTGTTTTTCATGTAAAAAGAGTGAACTTGACTATCTAAGAGCTTACACAAAAAAAATTATGCGTTATAACAACTCATCCAACTATGCTGTGGGTGTAATGCGTTTAGCCTATGATGCACAAAAAGCACTAGCAGATAGTCACCTTTAAGGTATGTGACTCCTTTGGTTTTATAACTCTGGAGTCACTAAAAGCGTTAGCAGACTCAATGCAGACCATACTCTCATAAGAGTCAGGTTTCATCGCACTCATTCTTCTGCACTTCTCTATCCACGGATTCCAAACAACCACAGAAGATGAGCCCTCATTTTCTATTTTAAGAGTTCTGTTTTTATCTTCTAGCAAAATCTCTCTATCCACCTCTTGATAAACCCTGTCGACCTCCTGCTTAAAAGTTATTTTACCACTCTGCTTTTTTTGCTCCATACTCAATGCATCAAGATAGGGCTTTTTATCTAAGCCATTTATAGATATCTCTGAGATATGTGAAATAGCAAAGTAGGTGTGCAGAGCCTCTGTTATAAGAAATGCTTTGTCATCGGTATTTGTAGTTTTTAGCTCCATAGTTAATTTGTCTGAAATGGCTACTTTTAACTCCAGTTCAAACTTATAGGGCCAGAGTTTCATTGTCTGCGGTGTAGAGTAGAGGGTAAATATAAGCTCTGTTGTGTTCGCATCACTTTCATCTATGTTAATAAGTTTGAACTTGGCAGTTCTTGCAAAACCATGTTGAGGTAAACTCTCATCCTTGTGTAGTCCAAACCATGGCCAGCATATGGGAATACCGCCACGAATTGACTCTGTATATTTAAAACTACTTACCTCACTCAGCCAAAGGATTGGCTCTTCACCCTCTCTTGCATAATCAAAGATATGAGCTCCTTGCAGGGCAATTTTTGCGTGAGCTGAGTTATTGTTTACCTCAACATACTCAAAGTCATCCTCTCCTGTTTTATGATTAGTTACCATTTTTGCCAGTTCGTTATCTTGTGCCACTTAAGAGCATATAAGAATATAAAGACGTAACAGATTATCCCAATCATGTATGTTGACTGCATATCTCCGCTTATATGTGCAATTTTGCCAAAAAGTAGCGGCAGTATTGCTCCACCGGCTATTGCCATTATAAGCAGAGCACTTCCCTGTGGAGTATATTTTCCCAAGCCCTCCAATGCGAGCGGCCAGATTGTAGGCCAGACAAGAGCATTCGCAAAACCAAGCAGTGCCACAAAGGTAACCGTATTTGGCAAAGTCTGTATACCGCTCCATCCCCATAAGAGCGCTGATAACTCATGTGTTTCAGATGAAGAGACAACACCAACCAGGAATAAAACTCCTAAAACAGAGGATCCAAGAAGTGCTTTTTCTGAAGAGAGGTACTTAGGAATAAAAGCAATCCCTATCAGATAGCCAAGAACCATAAAAACCATAGTAAAAGAGGTTAAAGCGGTATAGTTTTCCACCCCTAACTCCTGACCGTAAAGCCCGATTGTATCCCCTGCAATAACCTCTATTCCCACATAAAAAAAGAGAGCGGCAGCGCCTAAAACAACACGAGGGAAGTGAAAAATACTTTTTTTTTCTAGAGCCACCTCTTTCTCAACACTAAGTTCGGGGAGCGCAGAGAACTTAATAAGGGCAACCAGCCCTGAGAGTACAACTGCCATTATTATATATGGAATTATCAACTTAGCTGCGAGAGCCTCTTTTGCATCTGCTGATATATTTTCTAAAGAACCGATATCCGAGAGTATAAACGCCGTAAAAAGAAGGGGGACAATAACCCCTGCTCCTTTATTTATAAGCCCCATGATACTTATTCTCATAGCTGCACTCTCAATGGGTCCTACATGGACTACATATGGGTTTGATGCAGTTTGCAAGATTGTGAGTCCTGTTCCAAGAGTAAAAAGAGCAATTAAAAAGAGTATAAAACTAGCACTCATGGCAGCAGGTATAAATATGAGACTTCCAACAACCATAACTGCTAGACCAAGTGCCATACCATCCTTATAGCCGGTTCTCTCAAGCACGTAAGCCATAGGAAGCGCCATAACAGTGTATGCAATATAAAAAGCAAAAGTTACGAAAAGTGCTTGAAACTCATTAAGGTCACATATAACTTTTAAAAAAGGTATTAGTGAGCCGTTGAGCCATGTGACAAACCCAAATATAAAAAAGAGAACTCCTATAATTATCATAGGAACTAATGTTGACCTGCTATCCATTTTTTAAACCTTTGAGGTATTTTGCAACTGCATCTTCATCATTTGTATGTGGTAAAACAATATTGGCAAGTTTTTTTACACCCTCTTGAGCATTAGCGACGGCGACGGAGACTCCGGCAAGTTCAAACATTCCTATATCATTGAAGTTATCTCCAAACACAGTAAGCTTTCTTAAATCAAAATCGACATATTCGCTCACACTTTTAATTCCATGAGACTTGTCTGCGTCTTTATGAAGTAGGGTTAAAAAGTAACACCCTACATAAGCTTCAGGTGCAAGAATATATTTAAGACTCTCTCCAAAAACCTCCTCAAGATGCAGTGCAAGAGTTCTAAGTAACTTCTCTTCTCCCATATAGACAATCTTAAAATTCTCATCCATCGCACGAATATCTTTATGCTCTTGCAGATGGTCATCTTTACTATAACGGGTTAACACCTCTTTTTGATGTTCATTTAAAACAGTTGAATATAAAAAGAGTTCATTGAGACTCTTGTCTGCCAGAGCTAAAACAAAGGGATAGATACCAAATTTACCGCCCTCATCTATAATGGCATCTGCCAACTCTTTGTTTATAAGCTTTGTGGCGATTATTTTTTTATCTGTTGTGGCGATTAAAGCACCGTCGAGCAGTATCATTGGAGCATTTATACGAATGTTTTTTAAAAACTGCGCCGTCTTTTTGTATGTCCTAGCTGTTGCGACACTTACAATAGAGTCAATTGCAAGATTATTCCAGACCTCTTTGCTAAATTTACTCACAGAGAGATCATTTCGTAAAAAAGTGTGATCTAAATCTGTAATATATATATCTTTCATACTATCTATAACTTTAACTGACATGTCATCATTTTCTCAACTAAGACTCTTCCAACCTCTAACTTGCTATCAACTATAGACGTAATCCTCAAATCTTGTAAATTCTCTTTATCTTCAAGTGTTGCCACCTTTACAATAAGGTTGATATCTTTAGTATGTTTCAGCACTGCTTCACAAACTGCTCTTTTTTTCTCAATATTATCAAGAGTAACTATTACTGCGGCCGAGCTCTCTGCATGTAGAGCCTCTAATAGAGAGAGTTTAGACATATCTCCCAGATATGCTTCTTTTCCTTCAAGCAAGGCTTCTTGAACATGCTTTGGAGAGTTATCTATTATCACATAAGGAGCATCTATAAGATCTAAACTCTTAGCTACAAACTTACCAACTACACTATAACCACATACAATTACATGGTTCTCTCTTGAGACAAAGTCCAAAGTATCTAAACCCAAATACTCATGGTGACTAACACGACTCACAAGCCTGTTTATCTTAGAGATAAAGAAGGGGGTTACAACCATAGAGAAAATTACCACAAGAATAAAAAGAGACTCTAACTCTTTGTCCAAAAGACCGCCCATGCTTGCGACTGCAAATATTACAAAAGAGAACTCCCCGACTTGAGAGAGCGCCAAGGCTGTCTTAAGAGATAAGACATGTGAAGATGTGATACGAAGCAGTAAATATATGATAATACTCTTTAAAATCAAAACAAGTACAAAGATACTTACAATCATTACAATATTATCAATAAAAAAGAGCACATCTACCTTCATACCAACAACTATAAAAAATGTACCGAGCAGTATATCTTTAAATGGTGCTATATCTGACTCGACCTTATGATGGTACTTCGTCTCGGCAATTATCATCCCTGCGACAAAGGCACCAAGAGAGTAGGTAAATCCCATGTATGAAGCTAAGAGAGAAGCACTCACAACAATAAAAAGAACCGAGCCCATAAAGAGTTCATCAACTTCACTAGATGCCGAAAAATGCAGAAGCCAGGTCATCACTCTTTTACCTACAACAAACATAAGCAGCATGACTACTACAGCACTTATGATAGTGTCTCTTAAAATAACAGCAACCGAGTGATCGCCGTCGCTAGTTAAAAACCCTAAAAATATCAATATGGGGATAACTGCAATATCTTGAAATATCAATATACCTGTCGCTCGTTGACCATAAGGATTGTGTATCTCTTTTGAACTCTTCAGATAACTCAAGACTACCGCCGTGGAAGAGAGAGCAAAAGCTAGAGAGAGAATAATAGCGGAGATAGATTCGAGTGAAAAGAGATAGTGACTAACAATGTAGACAATCAGAGCAGTAAAACCTACCTGCATAGCTCCGTTAAAGAATATTTCTGTTTTCATGCTGTTCATTTTTCTCAAAGATATCTCAAGCCCGATTGTAAACATCAAAAAAACTATACCAAACTCACCTATATGCTCAAGGGTAGACGAATCATTCATGTGCCTTAAATCAAAAGCGTATACAATAATAGTACCGGTTAAAATATACCCTATTATCTGTGAGACGCCAAGCCGCTTTAAAAGAAGATTTAAAACCGTTGAGACACCAAGCGCCATAACAATATATAAAAGTGCTGAATCCATCTAATTAACTTTCTGACTTATTTTAAGGTATTATATCGTAGATAAAAAACATCAATACTAAAAGCTCTTTTTTACACCATCTAAAACAACATCTATACAGACTTTAAGAGATTCTATACTATAATCGCGTCTATTCTTTAACATTTTGGAGTTTTTTACATGACTAAATACATTTTCGTTACCGGTGGAGTTTTAAGTTCTCTTGGAAAAGGGATTACTGCTGCTAGTGTTGGTACTCTGCTTAAACACTCCGGTAAAAAAGTGGGCATGTTAAAAATAGATCCATATATAAATGTTGACCCTGGGACAATGAGTCCACTTGAACATGGTGAAGTCTTTGTTACAAAGGATGGGGCAGAGACAGATTTGGACATTGGTAATTATGAGAGATTTTTAGATACTTCTTACCTAAAATCAAGTAACTTCACAACCGGGCAAGTCTATTCAAGTGTTATTGAGCGTGAACGTGCTGGTGGATATCTTGGGCAAACTATTCAAGTCATTCCACATATTGTCGGAGAGATAGTTAACCGAATCAAACTTGCCGGTGAGGGTCACGATATTCTTGTTGTAGAGCTTGGAGGAACGGTTGGAGACATTGAGGGTCTTCCTTTTATGGAGGCTATTCGCCAGATGAAGCATGACGAAGAGGTTGCCGGAACATTTTTTATACATGTAACGTTGATTCCTTTCATCAAAGCTGCCGGTGAGCTTAAATCTAAACCAACTCAACACTCTGTTCAAGAGCTTCGTCGTATAGGTATCACTCCTCAGATGATAATTGCTAGAAGTGAGAATGCACTTCCAAAAACTTTCAAGAAAAAACTTGCGATGAGCTGCGATGTGCCGGGCGACAGTGTTATTGAAGCCCTTGACGCTGCAACTATATATGATATTCCTATTACATTTTTAAGACAAAATATACTAAAGCCTATCTCTAAAGAGCTGGAACTTGGTGAATTAAACCCTGATATGGAAGAGTGGGACTCTCTGGTTAAAAAAATAGTTCAACCTAAAAACAAGGTAACGATAGGCTTTGTTGGAAAATACCTTGAGCTTAAAGAGGCTTATAAATCTTTAACAGAGTCTCTTATTCACTCTGGTGCTCACCTAGATACAAGAGTGGATATCTGCTGGGTGGATAGCGAAGAGATAGAGGAGAGAGGGGCAGAGTCTCTACTAGGTGACTGCGACTCTGTTTTAGTTGCCGGTGGTTTTGGAAATCGTGGGGTTGAGGGTAAAATATTAGCAATCGAGTACGCCCGTGTAAACAAACTTCCATACCTTGGTATCTGTCTGGGAATGCAGCTTACACTCGTTGAGTATGCTAGAAATGTTCTTGGTTTAGAGGGTGCAAACTCTGTAGAGTTTGATGAGAACACACCTCATCCAATGGTTTATCTGATTGACAACTTCTTAGACCAAAGCGGAGATACTCAACTAAGAACTCATAAATCACCTATGGGTGGAACCTTAAGGCTTGGAGAGTATCCGTGTGACACAAAAGAGGGTTCAATTTTAAGAGAAGCGTATAGTGGCGCTAAAACTATCTACGAGAGACACCGTCACAGATATGAAGCAAATCCAACTTACCGTCAACAGCTCGAAGATGCGGGTATGATAGTAACCGGTGAGTCCAATGGGCTTATTGAGACTGTTGAGATTAAAGAGCATCCATGGTTTTTGGGTGTTCAGTTTCACCCAGAGTTTACATCTAGACTTCAAACTCCAAACCCGTCTATTTTAGCATTTGTTCGAGCAACACTAAATGCTGAGTAGCTTTAATTATCCTAAGCTTTGCAGCTAACTATACTCAACCCTGTTTTTCCCACCTCTTTTAGCCTCATAAAGGTTATCATCTGCTCTTTGCATTACTCCATCGATGTTAAGATCAAAATCTGCTAAAAAATTTGATACGCCTATACTGACGGTAACCTTTAATCTAATGGTGTTTTCAATGTTTATAAGCATCTCCTCTACTCCAACTCTAACCCTGTGAGCTGCTATAACTGCATCTTCTATTGAAGTTTCAGGCAGCATAACTACAAACTCTTCACCACCATACCTAGTGATTATATCACTATCTCTTGCCAACTCTTTCAACATCTCTGCTATCATAATGATAACGTTATCACCTACACTATGCCCATAGGTATCGTTTATATTTTTAAAATTATCTACATCTATCATCAATACAGATAGTTCGTGAGAGTACCTCTGTGCAGTTTTTAGATTTTGTTCTGCAATATTTGAGAAGTATCTCCTATTATACAGACCCGTCAAGGAATCTCTATTTGCCAACTCTTCTGCCCTATTTTTAGCAATTTCCAACTCTTCTCTTTTTTCTTCGAGCTCTCTTTGAAGATCTTTCATCTTAGTAATATCGATATGAACTCCATTCATTCTAATGGCAGCTCCATCTTCATCTCTTTGAAATACTCGTCCTAAGTCATAGATCCATCGCCATTTTCCATCACCGCACTTCATCCTGAATTCAGCTTCATAAACCTCTGTTTCTCCATCTAAGTGCTTTTGTATTAGAGCATGTGTTGACTCTAGATCATTTGGATGAACCATAGATTTCCATCTCTTAAGACCATCGGTGACATCCGAGAACAGCTCATCACTTCTCCTAAACTCTTCACTCTTATATTTCTTTTGTGTCACCCAAGTCTCATTGGCTAATATTCTGCCCTCTTGTGGTAAGAAGTCCCAAACACCGATTTTAGCACCTTTGAGTGCATTATCAAGGCGTTTTATATTCTCTCTCTCATTCATGAGGTTAATATCAATATTTTTTTGAGCCGTAATATTCATAAGTGTACTGACTATGGTGTCATCACAATCTTTTACCAGTCTCATATTGAAATAATCTTCGTCAGTTTGATACTCTAAGGAGGACTCTTTTGTAGGAGTAAAAATAAGCTGATGAAAGATATCTTTTAGCTCTTCTCTCTTCTCTTGGCTAAAGAAATCAAATATAACTGAGGTTTTAATATCCTCTTTAGATATATTTCTAAAAGATAACTCCTGCTCATTAAAGTAGAGATATTCGCCATCTTTTGTAAATTTAGCAATCCCAAAAGGCTGAGTGTTTAATATTTTTTCATACATACTCTCTGTTGGAACTGCCCTTAGAAGCAACAACTTTATCCTTAACGCCAAACATTCTCTTCCTTTCTTATATTTTAATCTATTTAAAATAGTATTATTTAAGCAACTATTCTATCAAAATTAACATTTAAAATTACTTTTTAATTATATTTAAATTAAAAATATAGACTAGCTGAATAAATATTATTTGATATAATGGCTATCTCTATTGAAAAAATAAACTATATAAAGTAAACTGCTATGACAAACACTCCAATACTTAATAAACAGACTCTGTTTGAACTGCTTAATAAAAGATTTGACAGCCAAGAGAAGAGACTATCACAAACCCCAAACCCTGCGCTGCTTCAAGATGCTCCAAAGGCTGCTAAAAAAATAGCTGATTTCATAAGAGAGAAGAAGAGAATAACTCTAATTGGTGATTATGATGTTGACGGTGTCACTTCAACTGCAATTATGGTTGATTTTTTCAGACAAATTCCATATCCACTCGAAGCAATAATACCAAACCGTTTCAATGACGGCTATGGTATCAGTCCAGCTCTGTTGAGTAGGGTAGATGCAGACTTGGTAATCACTGTTGATAATGGAATAAGTGCTATAGAAGCTGCAAAAATATGTGCACAAAGAGGTATAGAACTGATTATTACCGACCACCACACCCCATCTGAGACACTGCCTGAAGCCTATGCAATAGTTGATCCAAAGCTGCCTACATGTCAATACCCATTTAAGGAGATATGCGGGGCACAGGTGGCTTGGTTACTTCTTGGACTTGTGAAAAAAGAGTTAAACCTGAAAATTGATATGAAACAGTTTTTAGACCTCTTATCTATAGCTATAATCGCTGACATAATGCCTCTTACAGATATTAATAGAACACTCGTAAAAGAAGGCTTAAAAGTTTTGTTGAGTTCAAACAGACCGGCTTGCGTAATAATAAGGGACTTTTTAAATAAATCAACAATTAGCTCTGAAGATATTGGTTTTCAAATAGCACCCCGTATTAACTCAGCAGGAAGATTGGAAGATGCAAGCATAGCCTTAGAGTTTTTGACCGCCGACTCACTAAATAAAGCTTATACTCAATTTGAAAAACTAAACTCCCTAAACGAACTTCGAAAAGAGACCGAAGCTAATACTACCAAAGAGGCACTATCTTATTGTAGCGACAATGACCATATTATTGTTGTTGCCAAAGAGGGTTGGCATGATGGTGTTCTTGGTATTGTTGCTGCAAGGCTGACAGAGCACTTTGGCAAACCTGCAATAGTATTAAGTATTGATGGTTCCACTGCAAAAGGGAGTGCAAGAAGTATTGGTAATGTAAGTATTTATCAGCTTATAAAAGAGAATGCCTCATACCTTAATAAATTTGGAGGTCACAAAATGGCAGCCGGTCTTGGACTTGATGAGATAGAGATAGATGCTTTTAGGCTTTCAATAAACAGCTCTGCCGCAAAACTAAGCCCTGATGATTTCGTACCCTCAGAAGAGGTGGTGGGAATTATGCCGAGTGATGAGATAGATTTAGAGCTTTTAAATCTACTGGATAATTTTGAGCCATACGGTGAAGGAAACCCTCGTCCATCATTTTTAATCAAAGATGCTGAGATAATTGAGATAAAACTCTTTGGAAAAGATAAAACACACTCTAAGATAACAGTTAGACAATTTAATCATGAAATAAAAACAGTAGAGCTAATTCTATTCAAAAGAGTTTTAGAAATGCCAATTGACCGAAGGTTAACATGTAACTATAAAGTTACAAAAAATGAATTTAACTCCAGAGTATCAATTCAACTTATTATAAATAAAATATATAATTATTAAATGGTTTTTCTCTGAAAATATTGATACTTAAGCACCTTAATTAACACTAATGCTTATTATTAAGCAATATTTAAAATTATATTAAGGCGCAAGGATGTAGAATTTATAACTTTCAGCAAAAAAAGGGAAATCATGAAAAAAAACGAGATATTAGAAGAGATTTTAAACGAAGTGGACAAGCATCCGGAGATTATGTCTCGTCGTGATGCCTTAAAATATTTAACAATATCTCCATTGGCAGCTTCTGTTCTAGCCAGTGCTTCTGTTGGTGCAGCAGCTGTGACTGCATCACAAAATGTGAGTGGTAAAATTGTTATTGTTGGCGGTGGACTTGCCGGTATGAGTACAGCGGCACGTCTTAATAATACGATTAATGATGCAGACATTACCGTGATTGAACCTGATCCATTATCTGTCTCTTACCAGCCCGGTCAAACCTTAGTCGGATCTGGTATTTGGGATGTATCAGACATTCAATACAACAGAGATGAGTTTGTACCAAAGGGTGTTAAACTAATCAAGGGAAGCGTAACCGCTTTTGATCCAAAAAACAACAAAGTTATTGTTGATGAGGGTAAAGAGGTTACTTATGACCAACTAGTTGTCGCAACCGGTATTAACCTTAACTATAAAGCTATTAAAGGTCTTGAGGGTGAGATAACTTCTTCGGGCAGTGACAATGCAGCTACTAAAAAGAGTATTACTCAAAACGGTCTTCACTCTATATATTTCCAAGATGGTGCAGTAGCAACATGGAAAGGTATTCAAGAGTTAATCGAAAAAGCAAAGGCTCATAAGGGCAGTGAAAAACTACAGGCAGTATTCACTCACCCGAGAGGACCACTAAAGTGTGGCGGGGCTCCTAAGAAAATCATGTACCTAACACATGCCCGTCTTGAAGAGGCCGGTGTCCGTGATAAAGTTGAGATGACTTTCTATCCAAACGGTGGTGCTATGTTTGGTATCAAAGACTACCATACGGCAATAGTCAAACAGTTTGAAGCTAGAGACTTTAAATGGCACTATAAACATAACTTAGTTGCGGTAGATACCGCAACAAAAACTGCAACATTCAACAAGTGGCGCAAAGAGAAGATTAAAATTGATGAAGACTCTGATGAGTATGATGGAACAGATTTTAAAATGGTTGAAATAAACGAGCCTGTTGAAGTTAAATATGACTTCATGCATGTCTCACCTCCAATGAAGGCTCCAGACGTCGTAGGTAGATCTGATCTAGGCTCTAGCGGTCCAGGTTGGGTGACTGTCAACAAGAAAACTTTACAATCAACTTTCTTTAAAAATGTTTGGTCTTTAGGTGACGTTGCCGGTGTTCCAATGGGTAAAACCGGAGGGTCTGCTCGTAAACAGTATAAGGTTGTTGTTGATAATATAGTCTCCGCAATGGCTGGAAAAGAGCCTACTGCCGAATATGACGGTTATACTGTTTGTCCGCTTATCACAAGTATTGGAACTGTTATGTTAGCTGAGTTCAACTGGGCTTCTAAAAAACTGGGCAGCGGTGTAAATGCTGCATCCTTCCCATTAGATCCTACTCAAGAGAGATGGATTTGGTGGTTGCTAAAGGTTTATGCTCTAAAACCTATGACAATCCACGGTATGCTCTCTGGAAGGGCATAGTTTAACTGCTAATCCTCCACTTGGAGGATTTACTCAAAATAAGTATAATATCCATCCAAAAACTACATTAAAGTAAAATCAGGAGAAAGAATGAAGAAAGTCAGTCTAATAATTGCAATGATTATTACATTATCCCTATCATTAAATGCATTGACATTAGGAAAGCTTGGGGACTTTAAATTTGAGAAAGTAAATAAAAACGTCTGGATTATGCACGGACCTCCAATGAACCCAAGTGTTGAAAACGAAGGCTTTATGAATAACCCCTCATTTGTAGAGGGTGAACACGGTACTATTGTAATTGACCCGGGCGGAAACTACAATGTCGGTAAAAAAATTGTCGCTGAATACAAAAAAGTTACAAATAAACCGGTACTTGCTATTTTAAATACTCACAAACATGGAGACCACTGGTTTGCAGGTAAGGCCTTTGCTGAAGAGTTTCCAAATGCACAAAGCTATGCTCATCCAAATATGATTAAAGCTGCAAAAGATGGTGAGGCTAGAAACTGGTACAACATACTCCAAAGTCTTACTAAAAACCTAAAAGGTACTGATGGACCTTTCCCTTTCCCAACCAAAGTTCTACATGATGGCGATGTTCTTAAAGTTGATGGGCAGACTTTTAAAGTTTTTCATCCTGAGCGTGCTCACACAGATACAGATATCTTAATAGAACATGTAGAGTCTAAAACACTATGGCTAGGTGATAACCTTATGGATTGCCGTCTTGGCGGTATGGATGAAAGTTCTAGTGTATTTGGAAACATAGAGCTTCTTGAAGATATTCTTGCTCAAAGAAAAGGTTATGCTAAATATGACCTTTATGTTCCTGGACATGGTCATTCAGATAAGATGCACAAGGTTATTGATCCATTTTTACACTACTTTAAAACAGTTCTAAAATGGGCTAAAAAAGCTTATGCAGATGACAAAGAGAGCTATGAAGTTAAAGCAGAGGTAGCAGCTGATTTAAAAGAGATGCAAGATTGGGATGAATTTGACCGTCAAATGGGCAAACACCTAATGAAAGCAATATCAGAGGTAGAAGAGAGAGACATGTAAACTCCTTTGAGTCACTTTTTTGTGACTCAACCTCCTCTATCAATCCAAACTTTCAGCCCAAACACTAGCTTTTTAACCTATAATATTCAATGCCTAAAATATACAAATGCCAAACTTCTAAATCTAATATTACAGAGCTAACTATTTTAGACGGCTCTCTTGTCGCATACAGTACAAAACTTCATGGAGTTAAAGTTTTTGATTCTCATGAGTGTGAGATGAAAAAAAGCATTGCAAATATTCATCTTAATGCTACGGTATCTGCTCTATCTTTTAGTCCAAACTTTGAACTTTTCGCCTTCGTAAATCAAAATACTATATATATTACTCAAATAGAGACTAAAGATATTATTTACACAATCCAAGTCAATGACGAAGATATAGATATAATCAGCTTTGATTCATCCTCAACTTATATCCTTGCCGGAAGTAAAAACGGGAGAGTGCTACAGTACAAAATCAACCAGCCATCTCTGCTATCAAGACTCTGCTCATTTCCGTTTGATAGGTCGGATATGGATTCAAAAAGTAAAGATAGTAAAAACTTTGTCAGCTCTTTTGCTTTTTATAATAATCATTTTGCATGTAGCGGCTATGGCGGTTCTATTATTATTATTGACCTGCATACACAGGCAAATAAAAATGTTATAACCCATAACAAAACTCGTATTGACGCTCTATGCTTTTTAAATGAAAAGAGACTGGTGTCTGGAAACAGTAGCGGCAGGATAGATATCATCTCATTAGCTGATGAGAACAGTTATAAAAGTGTAAACACACCAATATCAAAAATTAAACAGATAACTATAATGCCAAATCCAAACTATATAATGGTCACAGGTGAATCAAATATAGTTACAATAGTAGATGTAAAGAACTCTAAAATCGCACATAGTAAGTATATAGAACTAGAGGTAAAAATAAACAAAATAGCTATTGTTAACAGCGACTCTTTAATCATCGCACTAGATAACAACAAGATTGTAAATGTAGAGCTTCCCGGGGCTGAAAAGTTAAAATCACTAATTCTTCACAACTCACTTGATAAAGCTTTTAAACTAATAGAGAAGGAGCCTATGCTTCAAGGTTCTCATGAACATAAACTAATTGAGGAGAAGTTTGAGAAATGTTATGTTAATGCAACAAAGGCTCTAATAAACCAAAATGTAGCCTTAGCAACACAGATTCTTGGTGCCTATAAGGATGTAAGATCAAAAGAGCATAAGATAAGAGAACTTTTTGCCGCCTTTGACAACTACCTTAGATTTCAAGCTCTTTTTTTAGAAAAAAAATATGCCTTGGCATATGCGATTTCTTCAAAATATGAACCACTTAAGCAGACACTGCAGTATAAAAAGATGGAGCAGATATTCAGAGTTGCTTTTTCTAATGCTCAAAGACATGTTCAACAAAACAATATTGATAGAGCTAAAGCTTTATTGAGTGAGTACAACACAGTAATCTCAAAAAAACCACTTATTAGACTTCTAACAACTCAAAATAGAGAGTTCACAGAGTTCTTAAAAGCTATTAAAGAGAAAGATTTTAAGATTATCAACAAACTTATTAATACAAACGAAATATTTAAGCAGATACCAAACTATCTTACTCTAAATAGTCAAATAGAAGAGACCCTCCAAGAAATAGATGCAGATATAAATAGTGGAGAGATAACTAGAGCGCAAACACTTTTAAAAACACTAAAAAGTGTTCCGCATATATCACAAAGAGTAGAAAAACTGCATATTAAATATAAATATGTATTGGCACTTCAAAAAGCTTACGAAAACAACGATTTCAAAACCTGTTATAAAATTCTAGATTTACATAAGAACCTTCAATCTGTGGAGTTGGCTATACTTTTGGAGAGGCACTGGTCTAAACTTATACAAAAATGTGAAAGGTTTGCACTTAAGGGGAGTATTAAAGATATCAAAGAGACACTTAATGAACTAATTGATCTCCCCAGCAGACACAATAAAATTGGAGACTTAATAAGAGTTAGTTTTCATGTGAAGATAGATACTTTAATGAGCAAAAAGAATTTCAGAGCTTCAGAGGCTATAATATACAGCTATATAGATATCTTTGGAATAGATAGTGAAATAACTCAAATAATGAAAAATTTCGAAAACCTCTCATCTGTTAAACTAGCAATTACACAAACTCACTCAGATAGACCTGCAAGAGACAGTTGGAGATATTCAGATATCATCATGAAGGAGTCATAAGAGCCAAAAGAGTCTCTACTGTATCACTGAATGGACTTTTAAATGTTGAGCCTTGAACCAAAAACTTCTCCATTGCCTCTTTTTTCTCCATAGCTTCATCCAGTTCAGAATCACTGCCTTTTGAGTACGCACCTATGCGGATAAGCACCTCATTCTCTTTTAAGAGCGTATATAGTCTTCTAAACTTCATCATTGCTCTAAAGTGCTCAACTGAGATTATATCATTCATAACCCTTGAGGCTGAGTTTAGTATGTGCACAGGTGGATATATACCAAAGTCGGTAAGTTCTCGTGAAAGCACAATATGCCCATCTAAGATAGAACGTGACTGATCGGCAATAGGGTCACTCATATCATCACCCTCTATAAGAACTGTAAAAAAGGCGGTTATTGAGCCTTTACCCTCCTCTTTTCCCGCCCTTTCCATTAACTTTGGCAGAAGTGTCAGTGATGAGGGAGGATACCCTTTTGATGTAGGCGGCTCACCAAGTGCGAGCCCTATCTCTCTTTGCGCCATTGCAAATCTTGTTACAGAGTCCATAATAAAAAGAACATCTAATCCCTTATCCTTAAAGTGCTCCGCCACACTCATTGCGGCAAATGCACCATATTTTCTCATCAAAGGAGAGTCATCAGATGTTGCTACAATAATTACAGTGTTTTCTAAATTCCCGCCAAGGTTTTTCTCTATAAACTCAGGAACTTCACGACCACGCTCACCGATAAGAGCAACTACTTTGATTGGTGCATCTGCTCCCCTTACTATCATTCCCATAAGGGTTGATTTACCGACTCCGCTTCCTGCAAAAATACCTAATTTTTGACCTTTACCACATGTTAAAAGCCCATCTATACTCTTAACTCCAACACTAAAAACTTCATTAATCATTCCACGCTTCATTGCTTCAATTGGTGGTTTAATTATTGGACATAGATCTGAATTATTTACCCTGCCCTTGCCGTCAATCGGTCTCATAAAAGGGTCGACAACTCTTCCAAGAAGAGATGAACCCACAGGAATATTCAAACCGGTCTGATCTAAGAATACTTTGTCACCGGAGCAAAATCCCTCAACAAAGCTAAAAGGCGTAATATAAAAAGTGCTTCCATCTATCTCTGTGACCATACCCATAGTCTCTTGATTTGTACTGTTTGAGACAATCTTCACCATATCACTGATTCCGACCTTTAAGCCTGAGGCAGTAATAACGGTTGCATTTATTTTTACAACCTCACCAAATGATACTGAGTATTTTTTATCTGAGATTCTTGTCTTTAGTGAAGCAAATGGCATACAAAATCTCCTTAGTGAGTATTGGGTCTAATAACGTGTACCGGTAGGAGAGTTTATTAAAGAGAAAAACTCACTTCTTGTTTTTTCATCTTTTTTAAACAGACCGCGAAGCGCTGAAGAGGTTGTAGTAGAGTTAATCTTCTCAACCCCTCTCATCTCCATACACATATGTCGTGCTTGAATCACGACAGCTACACCTTTTGGCTCAATAGTATCCATAATCGCGTCAGCTATCTGTTCTGTAAGTTGCTCTTGAATCTGCATGCGTCGTGCAAAAACATTTACAACGCGTGGAATCTTTGAAAGACCAACAACCTTGCCATCAGGAATATATGCCACATGAACACGACCGATAATCGGAAGAAGGTGGTGTTCGCATGTTGAATAAAATTCTATATCTTTTAAAAGTACCATCTCATCATTAGAGCTTGTAAACAGAGCTGACTTTAGAATATCTCTAGGCTCTTCTTTATAACCGCCAAAAATAAATTCATGCGCTTTTCTAACCCTCTGAGGAGTTTTTAAAAGACCCTCCCTCTCCGGGTCCTCTCCAACATGAAGCATCATACTTTTTACAGCATTTTCAAATTCTAAATCTTGCTTATCTGACAATTTTATGCCTTTAGTATTTTAATAGTGATAGAGTATCAATAAATAGCTGAGAGGTTTATATAAGTTTTGTTTTAGCTATAAAAAACTTTAAAACAGTATAGTTTATATCTTAAACTAAGATGTTGTAATGGATTATTGGAAGATAAGTTTTTGGGTATCTGTAAATTAAAAACGAGAATATTTTCTCGTTTTTAATGTTTAAGGCTATTGAACAAAAACGTGTGGAACAATAAGCGGATATTTCTTCATCTTTCTATAAATATGTTTTCTTACAACTTGACGAAGATCATTCTCTAAGGCTCTTGTATTTTCAATGAGTCCCTCTTTTATATTAACAAGAAACTGTTCTAAAACATCTTCCATCTCTTTAGCAAAGTAGTTGTCCTGCTTATCGGCAACTAAGCCAAATGTAGTAACTAAAGGCTTTGATAACATTTTAGAGTGTTGTCCATCAATTTGAGCTACAATCATAACAATACCATCAGAAGCTAGTTTTTGACGATCAATAACAATGTCATCCTCAATTTTATGATTATTTTGGTTGTCAATATATGTTTTACCGGTTCTTACAGATTTAACTTTTCTCATATATTTTGAAGCTATTTCTACAGTGTCTCCATCATTCATAATATATATATTACGCTCAGGAACACCACACATCATACCTGTCTCTTTATGCTTCATAACATGATTATACTCACCATGAATAGGCAAAAAGAATTTCGGGTTTACTAAACGAAGCATCAGTTTTTGCTCCTCCATTGAAGCGTGACCGGATACATGTATATCTCTCTCTTGAGCCACTTTTGCCCCAGCACGCTGAAGATGGTTTAACATTCCTGATATAGAGCCTTCATTGCCCGGAATTGCACGAGACGAAAGAACAATTAAATCATTTGGTTTAATCTTTACATGTCTATGCTCTCCAATTGACATTCTAAATAGAGCCGAGCTTGGCTCACCCTGTGAACCTGTAGTCACAATAAGAACATCTTTATCATTCATAGAAGCGAGCTGATCAGGCTCTACGAAGATATTTTTTGGTAGTTTAATATAGTCATACTGCATAGCTATCTCTATATTTCTCTCCATAGAACGACCGATTACACATACCTTACGACCATGTTTTACACCATACTGAATAGCCTGATAAACACGATGAATGTTAGAACTAAAAGTAGATAAAATCACTCTTCCCTCAGCCTTACTAAAGACTCTGTCCAGTGCCGGTGCAACACTTAACTCTGATGGAGTTGGTTGTGGATTATATGAGTTAGTTGAATCACTCAAAAGACAAAGAACACCCTTGTCACCATAATAAGCAAGTCTATGCAAATCGGCTGTATAACCATCTACAGGAGTATGGTCTATTTTAAAGTCACCAGTGTGAATAACTGTTCCTGCATCTGTTGTTACTGCTAAAGAAGATGAGTCTAAAATAGAGTGTGTCATATGCATCCACTCAATTTTAAAATCTTCACCTATCTCATAAATCTTTCTTTTTTCAATAGGATTAAAATATTTTCTACACTCTTTTATGTGGTGTTCATCAAACTTATTACCAATCATAGCAAGTGGAAGCGGTGAGGCATATATAGGAAACTGCATCTCTTTAAACAGATAAGGCATTGCGCCAATATGATCTTCATGCGAGTGCGTTATAATCACGGCTTTTATTTTATGTTTTATCTCGCGAATATATGTAAAATCCGGTATCAATATATCTACACCATGCATATCTTCATCTGGAAAGCTCATCCCGACATCAATCAATATTGCTTCATTCTGAGTCTCAAAGACTGTTATATTTCCACCAATTTCGCCAAGTCCACCCAGTGGAGTAATACGAATCTTATCTTTAGAGTTTAAATCTAGTTTATAGTGTGGATTAAGTCTCTGCTTGTGAGCTTCTTGATTTATTGCTACAAATGATTTTAGGTTCTCATCAACAGGTGTACTTTGACGTCTACGCCCTCTTCCACCGCCTTTATTATGTGCTTTACCGCCTTGGTTAGACTTGCTACCGTTGTTTCTATTATTCCTGTTTGGTCTTCTATCACTGTTTGTATTATTTGGTTTTCTATTTTCACGAGGTTTATCTACAGTAGTTGTTTTAGCTACGGTACTATCCTGATTATCTTCTGCCATCCAAACTCCTTTTATTATTTATTTTATTTTATTATAGAGTTGGTGATAGTCGCTAGTGGAGACTTGATGAGGACGAATCGTTTGTATAAATTCAAGTTCTTTAAAAACTTCTTGAAGCATCTCTTTATCATAGGTCATCGATAGATTTTTCATAAGAGTTTTGCGAGGCTGCTTAAATGCAACTCTAAGCATGCCCTCAAAATTCTCATCACTTCTATCGCTCCCTTTTTCAATCAAGAAAACGGCTGAGTCAATCTTTGGCGGTGGTTCAAAAGCAGTTGGAGGGACTTGCACAACAATATGCGCCTCCCCTACACTCTGGGTTATTACACCCAAAGAGCCAAATACCTTCTCACCCTCTGTCGCACAAAATTTTTCTGCCACTTCAAGCTGTACCATTACAAGTATATTCTTACATTTTGGATCTGCGAGTGCTTTTAAGATTATATTTGTTGCGATATAGTAGGGCAAATTAGCCACTAAATCGTAATCTTCATCTACTAAACTACTCTGCCAAGCTTCAAGAACATCGCCACAATTTACATGCAGCTGCTTGGTTGCGATCTCTTTATCAAATTTTTTTTGTAACAGTTTACACAAATCGGTATCGACCTCAAAAGCTTCTACACTTTTGACATCTACTAAATATTTAGTTAAATCACCTAAGCCAGGTCCAATCTCTACAATTTTATTGCTATTGTTGGGCATCGCTTCGACAATTTTTTGTAAAACAGTCTCATCTTTTAAGAAATTTTGTCCAAATTTCTTTTTAGCTATTACGCTATTTTCATTCATGGGTAAGAGTTTATAATAGTTTTACTTATAATTAGTTAATATCAAGAGATTAATTACAAATTAATGAGTTAAAACAATTTTTTCTTTAAAAATATAAAGTATATATTAATATTCTTGTTTATAACTATTATTAATATTAATAATAGTTCCGTTTCATATTAGCTTTTGTATAAGAGACAAATGTTTCACAAGTATTTTCATATTAGCTTTTGTATAAGAGACAAATGTTTCACAAGTATTTTCATATTAGCTTTTGTATAAGGGACAAATGTTTCACAAGTATTTTCATATTAGCTTTTATATAAGGGACAAATGTTTCACAAGTATTTTCATATTAGCTTTTATATAAGGGACAAATGTTTCACAAGTATTTTCATATTAGCTTTTATATAAGGGACAAATGTTTCACAAGTATTTTCATATTAGCTTTTGTATAAGGGACAAATGTTTCACATGAAACATTTAATAAAACAACATTAAAATTACCATACCCATAAAAAGTAATAACCTAGATATAAGCCACAAAGTGTATAATTTCGTTATATTATAGAAGGTGTTACTTTTGAACTACTTTGCAAAGAGAATTATCCCTTGTCTAGATGTTAAAGATGGACGAGTTGTAAAAGGTGTTAATTTTGTCGGACTTAAAGATGCCGGTGATCCGGTTGAAGTTGCAAAAAGATACAACGAAGAGGGAGCAGATGAAATCACCTTTTTGGATATAACCGCATCAAGCGATAATAGAGAGACCATAGTAGATATAGTTGCACAAGTAGCTCGTGAAATTTTCATACCTCTAACAGTCGGTGGTGGAATTAGAAAACTAGATGATATCTATAAGCTATTAAATGTTGGTTGTGATAAGGTAAGTGTTAATTCTGCAGCGATAAAAAGACCTGAGTTGATAGATGAGGGTGCTAAAAGGTTTGGTTCACAGTGTATAGTTACTGCAATTGATGTTAAAAAAACTGGTGAGAGCTATAATGTCTACCTGAATGGTGGGCGAGTAGACACCGGGATAGATGCGGTAGAATGGGCTAAAGAGGCAGTTGATCGAGGAAGTGGTGAGATACTTCTCACTTCGATGGATGCCGATGGTACAAAAGCAGGATTTGAGCTTAATATCACTGAACAAATAAGTAAAGTTGTCAATGTCCCGGTAATAGCGAGCGGTGGAGCAGGAACTATGCAACACATAAAAGAGGCTTTTCTTCATGGTGCTGATGCTGCGCTTGCTGCATCTATTTTTCACTATAAAGAGATAGATATAATGGACTTAAAACATTATCTGCATGAAAATAACATACCGGTGCGTTTATGATAATCTGCGCCGGCAATAATGAAACATTTGAGTTTGCTCAACCTATGGGAGTAGGGCTAATTGAGACGGCAATGAATTTAACAAGAGCCTCTCTCTTTGACAAACCCGAATTCTTGCTCTTTGTCGGCTCTGCCGGCAGTTATGGTGAGTCAAAAATATTCGATATAGTTGAGTCAAAAACAGCTTCAAATATTGAACTTGCTTTTTTAAACAATGATGCTTATACTCCATTAGATAATGTTATTTCTGCTAACACCGATAAAACAAAAAAGGATGTTATAGTAAACTCATCTAACTATATATCTACAAACGAAAAACTAACAAAAAAGTTTTTAGATTTTGGTGTAGGTATTGAAAATATGGAGTTCTTCGCTGTTTTGAAAATAGCACAAGAGTTTGATATTCCTGCCGGCGGGTTTTTTTGTATAACAAACTATACTAACAAAACTGCGCACGAAGAGTTTTTAAAAAATCATGAACAAGCCAAAGAGTTACTAACTAAACATGTCAAAAAAAGAGTTAAGGAACTGACTTCAAGCCAAGGGTTCTTTAGAAAATGAAACCCTCCCTACTTGATTTTACACAAAAAGAACTTCTAGCGCAAATAAAGCCGGCATTTAGAGTCAAACAGATCTTTGGGTGGCTCTATCATAACTATGCTCGAAACTTTGATGATATGAAAAACATTCCAAAAGCCTTAAAAGAAGAATTAGCTCAAAAATATGTGGTTGATCCTCTTAGAATTGTAAATAAAGAGGAGTCAAATGATGGTACCATAAAGTATCTTTTTGAACTTCAAGACGGGAAAACCGTTGAATCAGTTTGGTTAAAAATGAAAGATACACAACTAGATGATAAGGGCGAAGTTATTCAAGAAGCCAAATATACTATATGTGTGTCAACTCAAGTAGGCTGTAAAGTGGGTTGTTCATTCTGTTTAACAGCCAAAGGCGGTTTTACAAGAGATTTGACTGCTGGTGAAATAGTAGCACAGGTTGTAAGTCTAAAAAGAGATAATGAGCACAAACATAACAGAATGATAAACATTGTCTATATGGGCATGGGTGAGCCGCTGGACAATCTGGATAATCTCGCACATGCAATAGAGATATTTAAAGAAGAAGAGGGCTTATGTATATCAGGTAAACGACAAACAGTATCTACAAGTGGATTAAGCAATAAAATTGACAAACTTGGAGAGATGGATTTGGGTGTTCATATAGCTATATCACTGCATGCTGTAGATGATGAGCTTAGAACTGAACTAATACCTATGAATAAAGCTCACAACATATCTTCAATTATAGAAGCTGTTAAACGCTTTCCTATAGACACCAGAAAAAGAGTTATGTTTGAGTATTTGGTAATAAAAGATAAAAATGATGATATAGGCTCTGCCAAAAAGCTTGTTAAACTCTTAACAGGCATAAAAGCCAAGGTAAATCTTATATACTTCAACCCCTATCCGGGAACTACATATAAAAGACCAACAAAGGCTGATATGGTATCATTCCAAGAGTATTTAGTGAATCATGGCCTCCTGTGTACCATACGAGACTCTAAAGGCATAGATATAAGTGCAGCATGCGGACAATTAAAAGAGCAGACCGAAGGTGAATTAATATGAGCTATATAGAGATATTTCAAGTTGTTTTTTTGGTAGCTGTTTTTGCAGTAGGCGTAATAGGTTTTATAATAGCTGCCACAAAACCTTAGTTTCTTTAGAAAGCCATAAGCTTCTTCAAAAAAACCTTAGTCTCATCAGAAAATTATAAACTTCCTTAAAAAACCAAGTCGCTTAAAGTAGTAAAACTTTAAGTAGATAATACAAGCACCTAACTAACACTATTTATAATCTTTTATATATTTAATATTATTTATAACCATGTTGAAATTAAAATAATGATATTATATAAGTATTATTTTAGAAGGGGTTTGCTAATGGCTGAGAAAAAAACAAATACAGATAGAATTAAAAGAATATATGACCTTTGTGAAGAGCATTTTGGTGATGTTCGTTTTGTTGGTATAAAATATCAAAAAAAAATAGGTTGGGTGGCCAAAGCACAATTTGACGATGGTTTTGAAAATTTGACTGCTGATGGTGAAACAAGTGTTGAGGCACTTCGTAATTTGAAGAATCGTGTTAAAAAGATTATTAAAAGATATAATGCAGTTTAGAGAGTTACCTCTTTGCTTTGGATAGTAAAACGACCAACACACCAGGGAGGTCGTTTATAAATATAATAATACCTTACTTTTCTTATAAAGAAATAATCCTTTACTCTTTCCTGCATTCTCTTAAAAAAAAATTTACTATAAAAATAATTTATATATTTACAAAATATGTGTACTATTCACACATTGTTGTAAAATGTGAACAATGTCAATAATAACAGTAGATAAATTTAAAAATATATCCTCTCTTTAAGAATAAATTTATATAAATTTAGCCTGAAATAAAAACTTATTAATATAGCTTAAAGTGCCTATTTTTGGGCTCTTTAGAACTTATATTAGATGATGTTATTAGAACAATAAAAATGTCTTTAAAAGCTACCAAAAGTTATTCACACAAGTTGTAAGTTTGCACTCCTGTTTCATCTTAATTAGTTGCTTCTATGCTATGACAATATTGTTTGTTAAATGTTTCATGTGAAACATTTGTCCCTTATACAAAAGCTAATATGAAAATACTTGTGAAACATTTGTCCCTTATACAAAAGCTAATATGAAAATACTTGTGAAACATTTGTCCTTTATGCAAAATAGACGTCTCATCTTAAATATCGTTCTAACTAGATTAAACTCTCATACTCTCTAAACATATTTTTTCAAAATCTATTTTACTTTTAACGGAGTATGCTTTTCCATAAAGATTAAACTCTAACTCATTTGCATGTAAAAGCAGTCTTGATGCACCACTACTTTTAATGCGTTCTTCACTACTTAACTCTTTATCTAAAAACTTTACAATACTCTCTTCGCTCTGTCCATAAATAGGATCGCCAACTATTGGATGTTTCACATGAAACAAATGCACCCTAATTTGATGTTGTCTTCCAGTCAATGGAGAACACTCTACTAATGTAATATTTTCATTCGAAAAATACTTTAAAGGCTTTATATCAGTTTTAGACGCCTTTCCTTTTTTATGAACTTTTACGACCATTCTGACAATTGCACTTTCATCTTCTCTTCTTAACAATGGAGCATCAATAGAAATATCATCTTTTAGTTCACCATGAACCATAGCAAGGTATCTCTTTTTCATATCACGCTCTTGAAACATCATCTTAATATCTCGTTCACTCTTTTTATTTTTAGAACATAAAACCAGACCGCTTGTTTCCTGATCAATACGATGGGCAATATTAGCCTCCATTCCATATTGATGTTTAAGCTCATCTATTAGTGAGTAGGGTGTATTTCTATTCTGTGGATGAATAAGTATTCCGCTTGGCTTATCAAAGACAACAAACTGTTCATACTCTACATGAACTTTCAAGCCTCTAGTGATTGGTTCAAAATATATAAACTCTATTTCACCCTCTATCTCCTGTGAAGATTTATTCATAATTTCTCCATCAATAAGCAGACGGCCTCTAGCAATAAAACTCTGTGCTTCTTTTTGTGTATAACCTAACTCTTTGATAAAAAATAGAAAAGCTCTCTGCTTTTCTGAAACAAACATTTTCTTTAAAACAAACGGCAAATTTTAATCCCTATTTAATCAATTATTTACATATTTTGATGTAAAATAAACTACTTAATTTTAACATAAAAACGTTAGATAATAATCATAAGGGTAACATATATGGTCGAAAGATATTCTAGAGAAGAGATGAGTTCCAAATGGACAATGCAGGCAAAATATCAAGCATGGCTTGATGTTGAAAAAGCAGTTGTTAAAGCTTGGGCTAAATTAGGAAAGATTCCTCAAAAAGATGCTGATAAAATAGTTGAAAATGCCGGCTTTGATATCCAGAGAATTGATGAGATAGAAGCTGTAACTCGTCATGACCTTATTGCTTTTACCACTAGTGTCTCTGAGACACTAGGTGATGAGAGCAGATGGTTTCACTACGGAATGACAAGTTCTGATACAGTTGATACTGCTGTCGCACTTCAGATGAAAAGTTCACTAAAATTAGTAATAGAAGATGTAAAGATGATTATGGGGTCAATCAAACAAAGAGCAGAGGAACATAAGATGACTCTTATGGTTGGTCGTAGTCATGGTATTCATGGTGAACCTATTACTTTCGGTCTTGTGTTAGCTGTTTGGTATGATGAGATGGCAAGACATTTAGAAAATCTAGAGCAGACGCTTGATGTAATATCAGTAGGACAAGTTAGTGGAGCTATGGGCAACTTTGCACACGCTCCCTTAGAGCTTGAAGAGTATGCATGTGAAGAGTTAGGACTTAAACCGGCTCCGGCATCTAACCAGGTCATTCAAAGAGACAGATATGCAAGACTCGCAACTGCACTAGCACTTATGGCTAGCAGCATTGAGAAGTTTGCAGTTCAAGTTCGTCACTGGCAAAGAACAGAGGTTTATGAGTGTGAAGAGTATTTTGCCAAAGGGCAAAAAGGCTCATCTGCAATGCCTCATAAACGTAATCCTATCCTAACAGAGAATATAACAGGTTTGGCTAGAATGATTAGAGCTTACGCTACACCTGCAATGGAAAATGTAGCCTTATGGCATGAGAGAGATATCTCTCACTCTTCAACTGAAAGGTTTTGGCTACCTGATGCCTTTATTACCACTGACTTTATGCTTCACCGTATGAATAACGTTATAGCTAACCTGACCGTATACCCTGAAAACATGATGAAAAATTTAAATCTTACCGGTGGACTTGTTTTCTCACAACGTGTTTTACTTGAACTTCCTATTCAAGGTGTGAGCCGTGAAGATGCATATAAGATTGTACAAAGAAATGCTATGAAGGTTTGGGAAGAGATACAGCAAGGAAAACCTACTACAAATGAGAAGGGCGAAAGCTTATACCTTAACCATCTTTTAGCAGATGAGGAGTTAAGAAAATCTCTTTCAGAGGAGCAAATTAGAGAGTGCTTCAACTATGATTACTATACAAAGAATGTAGATAATATATTTTCAAAAGTATTTAAATAATATCAAATATTGATAGAGAAGAAAAAAGGGGACACATGATAACAATTATAAAAAGAAATGGTAGAACAGAACCGCTTGATATTACAAAAATACAAAAATACACCTCAGCCGCGGTTGAAAACTTAAGTAATGTCTCTCAAAGTGAATTAGAAGTTGATGCACAGATTCACTTTCGTGACGGGATAACATCTAAAGAGATACAAGAGACCCTAATTAAGACTGCCGTAGATAAAATAGATATTGATGCTCCGAACTGGACATTTGTTGCGTCACGCCTTTTTTTATTCAATCTTTATCATCAAGTTAACGGCTATACCGGCTACGATTCATTGGAAAAATATTTTATTAGAGGAGAGGGAGAGGGTAGACTTCTTATTGGTCTCAAAGAGATGTATGACCTTGATAGACTTGAAAAACATATTAAACCTGAACGCGATATGCTTTTTAACTACCTTGGTGTTAAAACTCTTTATGACAGATACCTAATCAAAGATAGTAAATCTGCTCCGATAGAGCTACCGCAGCACATGTTTATGGCTATTGCAATGTTCTTGGCTCAAAGAGAGGAGAATAAACATGAGTGGGCTATTAAATTCTATGATATGATCTCTACATTTGAGGTCATGCTCGCAACTCCAACTCTCTCAAATGCAAGAACAACAAGACACCAGTTAAGCTCATGTTATATCGGTTCTGCTCCTGACAATATAGAGGGTATCTTTGACTCTTACCAAGAGATGGCAATGCTATCTAAGTTTGGTGGAGGAATAGGTTGGGACTGGACAAATGTCAGATCAATGGGCTCATTTATAGATGGACATAAAAATGCAGCCGGCGGAACGGTTCCTTTTCTAAAAATTACAAATGATATTGCTATTGCTGTTGATCAACTAGGAACTAGAAAAGGAGCTATTGCCGTCTATCTTGAGCCTTGGCATATAGATGTGAATGATTTCTTAGACCTTAAGAAAAACTCTGGGGAAGAGCGCCGTCGTGCTCACGACCTCTTTCCTTCCATGTGGCTGAATGATCTCTTTATGCAGAGGGTTGAAGAGGATGATATATGGACACTCTTTGACCCTTATGATGCCAGAGAGTTGGCTACACTATATGGTGAAGATTTTAATAAAAAATACAAAGAGCTTGAAGAAAACGAAAGTATCGTAAAAGAGAAAATCAAAGCTAAAAGCCTATGGAAGAAAATATTAACATCCTACTTTGAGACCGGAAGTCCATTCTTATGCTTTAAAGATAATGCAAACAGGGCTAACCCAAATAATCACACAGGTGTTATTAGAAGTTCAAATCTTTGTACCGAGATTTTCCAAAACACTAAGCCTAATCACTACAAAATAAAATTCATTTTTGAAAACGGTGATAGTATTAGTTATGAAGAGAATGAAATTGTAAAAGTAGATAGCGGCATAGAAAAACTTGCAAAAAAAGTTACCGCTCTTGATTCTCTTGGCGGTATGCCAATCTATGTTGTAGAGAAAGAGAAGGTAAATGGTGATACAGCCGTTTGTAACCTTGCCTCTGTGAACCTATCTCGTGTAAATACTAAAGAAGATATAGACAGAATTGTACCGACTGCAGTCCGTGCTTTGGATAACGTTATAGATTTAAATTTTTACCCGGTTGAAAAAGTAAAACGAACAAATATGAAGAGCCGCTCTATAGGTCTTGGTGTTATGGGTGAAGCACAAATGTTAGCAGAACAAGCTATAGCGTGGGGAAGCCAAGAACACTTTGATAAAATAGATGAGATAATGGAAGCTGTTAGTTATAACGCGATATCTTCATCTTCTGACATAGCTTTAGAAAAAGGAGCCTATCCTGAATTTGAAGGTTCTAAATGGAGCAGGGGCATCATGCCAATGGATCACGCTACATCAGATGTTATAAAACTTGTTGACCGAGGTGGACTTTTTGCATCTTCATATGAGTGGGATAGCTTACGTACAAAAGTTAAAAGACAGGGGATGAGAAACGGTTACTTAATGGCTATTGCCCCTACGAGTTCAATCTCTATTCTTACCGGAACTACACAAGCAATTGAACCGGTATATAAAAGAAAATGGTATGAAGAGAACCTCTCAGGTCTGATTCCGGTAGTTGTTCCTAAACTATCTACTGAAACTTGGTCTTACTATACGCCTGCATATGAGTTAAACCAGACACTGCTTATCAAAGCAGCGGCAATCCGTCAAAAATGGCTGGATCAGGGTCAAAGTCTAAATATCTTTATAACTCTTGATAAGGCAAGCGGAAAATACCTAAACGAGATTTACATGTTAGCTTGGAAACTGGGTCTTAAATCTACCTATTATCTTCGTTCACAATCTCCGGAGATGGCAAACGATGTGGAAGATAGAAGCATGGAGTGTGTAGGTTGTCAATAGAACCTGTGTTTAGTTCCATAACAAGGAACTGGATATGAAGCCTCTTTTAGAAAATGAGCTGCCTAAGCTCTTAAAGAGATTTAATAACTTTATAGATGCAGAGCTTCGTTCTATTGAGATTATCTCTCCTAGCATCATTAAAATTACTCTAGCGGGGCAAGATAGTTCTAGAGGTTTCGACTGGATAACAGTAGAGCTAGAATTTAATGGTGTTAGCGATGCACAGTTAGTAGATACCTCTAAACTTTCATATCTTGACATGAGTGATGGTGTGAGTATTATATTTACAGATAAGCTATTCGCATTTGGCATTGGAACTTACAGTAGTAGCTCAAATATAAAAAACTCCACCTCCTTTATAATATCCTCTTCTTTAAAATATGCAGAGGGCTCATTCTAAAAATATCTGCTTATTAACCTTTTGTTAGCTCTTCATTAGCACTTCGTAAACCATTTAGTTATAATATTTTATCAGATAAAAAAAAGGAACTCATATGAAAAAATTATTATTTCTACTTTTACTAACCCTAACAATTGTTTATGCAAAAGATAGTGTAGAGTTTAAATATGCACCAGAGAGTGTTGAGCGAAAGAGTCCAACAAACGAGAGTTACATACTCTCGTATAACAATATTTTAAAAAACGTTAAAACAAGTATTGTGAACATTTCAATAAAGAAGGAGATTAACAGCAATAGTGTTAATGCAAATCCTTTTTTTAATGACCCCTTATTTAGAGAGTTTTTTAAGGGTCAAAGACGAATCCCTCAAGAGAGAATTCAAAAATCATTGGGTTCGGGTGTTATAATCTCTAAAGATGGTTATATTGTCACTAACAATCATGTGGTAGATGGTGCTAATAAAATCACAGTCAATATAGCCGGTGATAAAAAAGAGTATGAAGCAAAACTGATAGGCAAAGATAAAAAAAGTGATCTAGCTATCATCAAAATAGAAGCAAAAGATTTAAATGCAATAACTTTTTACAACTCAGACAAGGTAAAAGTCGGTGATATTGTTTTTGCCCTCGGCAACCCATTTGGTGTTGGTCAGACTATAACACAAGGCATAGTCTCAGCAACCGGCAGAAGTGATGTTGGCATAGTTGAATATGAGGATTTTATACAAACAGACGCTTCAATAAACCCAGGAAATTCCGGAGGGGCGCTTATTAACTCTGCCGGTCAACTAATAGGAATAAACTCTGCTATTATCTCAAGATCTGGCGGAAATGTAGGCATAGGATTTGCAATTCCTTCAAATATGGTTACATCTGTGGCAACAGGATTAATTGACACCGGGAAATACTCTCGTGCCTATTTAGGTGTCAGCACTTCAAATATTAATGATGAGATGAGCAGCTTTTACAATAATAGTTATGGAGCACTTATCACAGAGGTAAAAGATGACACACCTGCTGCAAAGTCCGGTTTAAAAAGAGGTGACCTTATTACTTCCGTAAATGGTAAAAAGATTCAAAGCGCTAGTGATCTTAAGAACACTATAGGCTCATACGCACCATCTAGAGTTGTAAATATTAAATTTCTACGAGATAAAAAAGTAGATATTATTAATGTGACACTTGGGTCACTAGATAATAAAATCACTACAGGGGAGCTGCTCTACAAAGGTGTTAAATTAGTGCCTCTAAACTCTACTCACAAACAGCAGCTCAATACCACTGTAAACGGTGTGTTTGTTATTGAAGTAGATAAAAAGAGTGAAGCCTACACGCTTGGTGTAAGAGAGGGTGATATCGTTATACAGGTAGAAAACAGTGAGATTGCTACACTTGATGACTTTAAAAGAGCAACGGTATCACAAGAGAAGGAGAGGTTTTTTATATATCGCAAAGGCTACGTGTATGCTATAGTGTTATAGAATCTAGATTAGCAAAGGAAAATATATATGAGAGTAGTTTGTCCACATTGTAAGAGTGTTAATAATGTTCCGCAAAAAGAGTCCTATAAAAAGGCAGTTTGCGGAAAATGCAAAGAGTCACTTCTTGAGACCAAACCATTAGAGCTAAACACTAACAACTTTGATGAAGTTATAGTAAATAGTGATATTCCCGTCATTGTTGACTTTTGGGCACCTTGGTGCGGTCCATGTAAAATGATGGGTCCAAACTTTGAAAAAAGTGCAGTGAATTTTCCACTAAAAGCACTATTTACAAAGGTAAATACAGAAGATGAACAGAGCCTAGGAGCAAGATTCGGTATAAGAAGTATACCTACACTACTTCTATTTAAAGATTCAAAAGAGGTTCACAGAGTAACAGGCGCCTTAGATGAAGTTAGCCTGAATAAACTTGTTTCACAGTTTATATGATATAATATTTTTATTAAAAACAGAGGCTATAATTATGAGCAAAGAGACAGTAACACTAACAGACAATCGTAATGGTAAAAGTTATGAATTTCCTATACTCGACGCAACAGTCGGACCATCTGTAGTTGACATTTCAACTCTATACAGAGAGACAAACATGTTTACTTATGATGAGGGTTATACATCCACTGCATCGTGTAAATCGGATATAACATATATAGACGGTGAAAAAGGAAAACTTATGTACAGAGGGTATGATATAGCATACCTTGCAAATAAAAAGAGTTATTTAGACACTGCTTATCTTCTTTTAAATGGTGAGCTGCCGACTCAAGAGGAGTTGAGTAAATTTACTTTAGAGATGAAAAAACGCTCATTTGTACATGAAGGAATAAAAAAACTCTTTGATTCATTTCCCGACGGTGCTCACCCAATGGCAATACTCTCAGCCGGCGTCTCTGCCCTCTCAACTTTCTACTATAAACATTTAGAGATTACTACAAAAGAGGAGTATGCTGAGATGTCTAACAGAATAGTTGCTAAAATTCCTACTCTTGCAGCTTTTTCATACAGATACTCTAACGGTCTGCCAATAATATACCCAGATATGAACAAAGGGTTTACAGAGAACTTTTTGTACATGTTAAGAGCTTATCCTCATAGTTATGTTGAGCTAAAACCGATTGAGATAAAAGCACTTGACACTATCTTTACTCTGCATGCCGACCATGAACAAAATGCATCAACAACCGCTGTCAGAAACCTAGCTTCTACCAAGGCTCACCCTTATGCAGCAATAAGTGCCGGTATTGGTGCTCTATGGGGAAGAAGTCACGGCGGAGCAAATGAGAGCGTTATTCGTCAACTAGAGATGATAGGAACAGTTGATAGAGTAGATGAGTTTATAGCAAAGGCAAAAGACAAGAATGACCCTTTTAGATTAATGGGCTTTGGTCATCGTGTTTATAAAAACTTTGATCCACGTGCGACAATACTAAAAGAGATTAGAAACGAACTGGTAAATGAGTTGGGAATAAGCAGTGAACTAATAGAAGTTGCAAATAAAATAGAGCATATAGCACTAAATGATGAATATTTTATCAGTCGTAATCTCTATCCTAATATTGACTTCTATTCAGGACTAATACTAAAAGCACTTAAAATACCCAAAGAGATGTTTGCTGTTATATTTGTTATTGGCAGAACACCGGGCTGGATTGCACAGTGGAGTGAACTAAATCAGCAAAAAACTATAAAAATTGCTCGTCCGCGTCAGCTCTATTTAGGTTCACAAGATAGAACTCCAGAGTAGTAACACTCTGGATTAATTAGTTGATATATGAGCAGCAGTAATCTGTAACTGTCTCAATTTTTAAATCAAAAGATGAGTTGGCAGGCACACTGAAACTCTCCGGTGTAATCAAGGTTTTCCAATTTTCTCCCGGAAGTTTTATCTCTAAATCCCCGCTCATAATCTCCATGATTTCAGCCTCATTAGTTGAAAAAGTATAATTACCGGGCATCATAATTCCAAGTGACTTAACAGAACCATCATCAAACTCAACTGTTCTGCTTGTAACTTTTCCATCATAATAGATATTTGCTTCTTTTACTATATTAACCTTATTAAAACTAGACATAAACTACCTTTTTTCTAAAATTATATCTTAAATTCTCTTCAAGACTATATGCTTATATGAATAATAATAATAAATATTAATCTTTCAATTTATTATTATTATGACTACTATTGTTTTATAATACTTAAAAGAGAAGGATTGATAGTATGCAAAAATATAAGTGCCCGACCTGTGAGTATGTTTATGACCCTGAAGTCGGTGATGTTGACAATAACATCGCTCCGGGTACTGCTTTTGAAGATTTGCCGGAGGATTGGGTCTGTCCAGACTGCGGTGAACCAAAAGAGGTTTTTGAAGCTGTTGAAGGTGAGTAAAGGGTTATGATTTTAATCTGACTCTTTGTGAATGAGTTATTGCAACTGCTATTGCATCCGTGATATCGAGTGGTTTAATCTCTTTTTTGATATTTAAAACTCTTTTTGCCATAAATGCAACTTGCTCTTTTGTGGCCTTGCCGTTTCCTGTTACTGCTTTTTTAACTTGCAGGGCTGTGTACTCATTAAATTGCCCAAATTGTTGAAGAACAGTTAACATAATTGCTCCACGAAATTGTGCAAGTTTTATAGTTGTTTTTGGATTGTGAGCGTAAAAAATATCTTCCATCGCCACTTCATCAATTTTATGGTTTTTAAAGAGAGTCTCAAATGCTTCAACCATTTGCGGTACCTGAAGTTGCAGTTCATCAGCTTTTATCTTTATAAGACCTGCTTCAACAAGTGAAATACTACTCCCCTGTAAAGATATAAGGGCATAGCCCATATTTCTAGTTCCTGGATCTATCCCGAGAATTATCATTAATTTCCTAAACTATTTATATTTGTAGATTATATCTCATATATGCTATTATTGTAATTGATTATATAAAAGGATTGATTATTTTTTTAGTAAAATTATTTATCACTCTATCCCTCTTTTTCACATTAGCAGCCGGAAAAGATAACAATTGGGAATTATATAAGTTTACCAGCTATTTTGAAAATGATTTTTATTCATATACCGACAATCAGTACACATCAGGTGAAAAATTTACCTTGACTTATTATATACCTAAATCAATTAGCTCTGTTTTTTCTCTACCCCTGATAGAGGATTCAAAAATAGATACATTTGTAAGCATCTCTATTGCAAATCAAATTTTTACTCCTTCAGACACAAGAGAAATAGAGCTAGTTATTAATGACCGTCCATATTGCGGATGGTCATTTTTAGAGGCTGGAATCCACAAAAGTTCTAAAGAGTCTCTTAGTAATATCTATTTACAGATAGGTATGGTAGGTCCAGCTTCAAAATCTGAAAAAATTCAAAATGGTTTTCATAATTTAATTAGATACAGACCAACTATGGGCTGGAGTAATCAAATTAAAAGTGAATTAGGTATCAATTTACACTTAGTCAATAAGTGGCGTTTTGCTCCCAAAATTTCTGATTATTTTGAAAATGCTTTTGTTCCATTTATTGATGGCTATCTTGGCAATGTTTCCACGCTTGCAACTATCGGTCTTAATATACGACTTGGATGGAATATTCCAAAGGATTTTGGAGTTTCTACTATTGACAGAGGAGGGGAGTCTAATATACCGATTTTTAATGAACATAAAAATTTGCATAAAAAACCTTGGAGTTTCAGCTTTAACCTAAGCGGCGCAAAAAGTGCAATAGTAAGAGATATCACTTTAGATGGTAATACTTTTAAAGATAGTCACTCTGTCAAAAAAAATAATTTTATAAGTTATATAGGGTATGGTATTTCACTTCGTTATAAAAGTTTTATATTTGATTTTATGCAGACTAAAAACAGCAAAAAATTTAAATATGAAAAAAGTTCTCATACTGTCGGTACTCTTACTCTAAGCTGGCTCTTTTAACTACAAAAAATATTGACTAATCACATATTCACAATTTTATTATTCACATGGTTTTAACTATATTTATGCAAAGTATTGATACTATTCACATTAAAAGAGTTAAAGAGATTTTTATCCTTAACTCTATTACTAGAGGTAAAATCTAAAAATTGCCAAAGAGTAACATTAAAAAGGTTTTATGTGAATATAGGTCAGAAAATTTTACTTTTACTAAAAGAAGAGATATCAGAAGTTGAATATAACAGATATATAAAGCACTTAGTTTATGATGCAAAAAAATCTACTAACAATATTGCGATATTTTATGCTTCAAACAGTTTAATTCTTAATTGGATAAAAAATAAATACTCCTCAAAAATTGAACACCTTTTTGAAGTTCAAAACTCTACAAAAGTGAATGTTAAAATATTACTAAAAAATCAAATAGAGAACAAAAAAAGTGAACAAAAAAGTGAACAAAAGCCTCAACACTCTCTTCTTAATCCCTCACATACATTTGACAATTTTATGGTCGGCGGTTCAAACCAATTTGCCTATGCAGCAGTAAAAAGTGTAAGTGAAAAAGCCGGTGAATTATACAATCCTCTATTTATACATGGTGGAGTAGGTTTAGGTAAAACTCACCTTATGCAAGCAGCAGGCAATGTTTTTCAAAATCAAGGAAAAATTGTTATTTATACTACTGTTGAACAATTTCTAAATGATTTTATTCGACATGTAAGAAATAAAACTATGGAAAGATTTCAAGAAAAATACCGTAAATGTGATGTTCTTCTTATAGATGATATTCAATTTTTGAGTAATAAAGAGGGTATACAAGAGGAATTTTTTCATACTTTTGAAGCACTTAAAGGTATTGGAAAACAGATTATTTTAACAGCAGATAAACATCCTAAAAAAATCGCCGGACTTGAAAAAAGACTTCAAAGTCGTTTTGAACATGGTCTTATTGCTGATATTCAACCTCCGGAATTAGAGACAAAAATAGCTATTATTGAAAATAAATGTGTAATAAATAAAGTTGTTCTTACAAAAGATATTATAAATTATATAGCAACTGTAATAGAGAGCAATGTCCGTGAAATTGAAGGAATTTTATCTAAACTTCATGCCTATTCACAACTAATGCATGTTGACATTACCATAGAGTTTACTAAAAATGTACTAAAAGACCAACTGCAAGAGAATCGTGCTAATTTAACTCTGGATGTTATTACACAAAGTGTTGCAAAAGATTTAAATATAAAACCTAGTGAGATTCGTTCAAAAGGTAGAAGTAAAAATTTAGTATATGCTAGAAGAATTTCTATCTATCTTTGTCGTGAACTAACCCAAAATACTATGCCTGTACTTGCTCAATATTTTGGTATGAAAGATCATACAGCAATAAGCCATACTCTTAAAAAAATTAATGAACTACTTGAAAATGATGAAGATTTTAAAGTAAAAATAGAAGAATTAACAAATAAGATTATATCATCTTCTTAAAAAGTAAAAAAATTTATAAAAAAAAGATATAATCTTATATGTGAACATTGGTGAAAAGAGTTCTATAGGTTCATCACATATATATAACTCTGAAAGTAGGGGCTGCTGAATGATATTCACATTATCACACTCTCCTACTACTACTACTATAATTTTATAATAATAAATAGGAAATTCATATGAAAATAACAGTACAAAAATCCATCATTGAAAATATCTTGGTTAATGCTCAACCATTTTTAGAAAAGAAAGATACTTCACAAATCACATCTCATATATTAATTGATGTATCTAACTCTAAATTAACCATTAAAGCTACTGATTATGAAATAGGTCTATTGGTATCTACTGATAATATAAATATTGTTGGAAATGGTAGTGTTACTGCTAATGGAAAAAAATTACTAGACATTGTTAGAATTTTAAAAGATGATAATATTAATTTAGAAGTTAAAAATGATATATTATATATAACTCAATCACACTCTAATTTTAAACTACCTACATTCTCCTATAATGAATTTCCTGAATTTCCAAATTATGAAGGAAAACCTAGAATATCTATAGATTCACACTCTCTTATAGAGTCACTTAAAAAAATAACACCATCTATTGATACAAATAATCCAAAATTTGAATTAAACGGTGCTTTAATAGATATTAAAGAAGATAGTATAAATTTTGCTTCAACAGACACAAGAAGATTAGCAGTTGTAAATATAAAAAATCAAAGTAGTAATCAATTATCAATAATTGTTCCAAAAAAAGCAATTATAGAAATACAGAAACTTTTTTTTGATAATATTGAATTATATTATGATGAAACAAGTTTAATTATCCACTCAAGTCAATACACTTTTTTTACAAAACTTATAAATGGTAAATTTCCTGAATACTCAAGAATAATACCAAAAGAGATATCTAAAAATCTAACACTTCCAAAAGCTATTATGATTGAATCTATTAAGCAAATTACTACTATATCTTCAGATGTAAAAATAACCTTTTTAAATAATCTAATTACTTTTGAATCACTCAGTGATGATAATATAGAAGCAAAAACAGAGATAAATTATGAAACTGGTTTTTCAAACCCATTTATAATTGCAATTAATAGTAAATATCTTTTAGATTTTTTAAATGCTATCAATGGATTAGAGTTTAATATAGGTTTAAATGAGGGTAATTTACCTTTTATACTAAGTGAAGAAAATTTCAAAACCGTTGTAATGCCTATCGTTATATAATTTATAATATCTCTTCTTGCTTGTAATAACTGAGAAGAGACCTCGTTAAAACAGTATACAATTCTTCAATAATTATTCTATAAAACTTACTTTTAGAAAAATAATGATAAAATAAATCTAATTATGTCATTATTACTTTTATCCACCGGAGTGGAGTTTAGTGACTAAATATAATTTTAAATTTACTGAAGTTATATAAGATTTTATATAGTAGGAATTAATTGATGGAACAAAATTATGGTGCTAGTAATATTAAAGTCCTTAAAGGATTAGAAGCTGTTCGTAAAAGACCTGGTATGTATATTGGTGATACCGGTCATAGAGGTTTACATCATTTAGTTTATGAAGTTATTGATAACTCTATTGATGAGGCTATGGCGGGTCATTGTGACACAATTAATGTTACACTTACAAAAAATGGTACTTGTGTTGTATCTGATAACGGTCGTGGTATTCCTACAGATATGCATCCTACTGAAGGTATGTCAGCAGCTACTGTTGTTTTAACAGTCCTTCATGCCGGCGGTAAATTTGATAAAGATACCTATAAGGTTTCAGGTGGTCTTCACGGTGTTGGTGTTTCTGTTGTAAATGCTCTTTCAGGTGACTTAAAGATGACTATTAACAGAGGTGGAGAGATTCATGAACAAACTTTTAAAGAGGGTATTCCTCAAGAAGCTTTAAAAGTAATTGGAAAGACTCGTAAAACTGGAACTACTATTGAATTTGCACCAGATCCAAGTATATTTACTGAGACTATTACCTTTGAGTATGAGTATCTCTCTCGTCGTTTTAAAGAGTTAGCATATCTAAATCCATTTATAACTATCATCTTTAAAGATGAAAGAACAGATCTAACTGAGACATATCATTTTGAAGGTGGTATTGCCCAATATGTTTCTGATTTAAATAAAAAAGTTGAAGTAGCAAAAGTTTACTCATTCTCAGGAAAAGTTGAAGATATAGAGTTTGACATAGCACTTATGTACAATGATGCTTATGATGAAAAACTTTCATCATTTGTAAATAATATCCGTACTCCAAACGGCGGTACACATGAAGCTGGTTTTAGAGCCGGTCTTACCCGTGTTATCTCTAACTACAACTCTAAAAATGGCGCAGCTAAAGAGAAGGATGTAAAAATCTCTGGTGATGATGTGAAAGAGGGACTTATTGCTATAGTCTCTGCTCGTGTACCGGAACCTCAATTTGAGGGTCAGACTAAAGGTAAACTTGGAAATACATATGTAAGACCACTTATTCAAAAAGCAACAGGTGAAGCCTTATCTAAGTACTTTGAAGAGAATCCTATTGAAGCAAAAGCAATTGTACAAAAAGCACTTATGGCGGCACGCGGTCGCGAAGCTGCTAAAAAAGCAAGAGAACTTACTCGTAGAAAAGATTCTATGAGCGTTGGAACTCTTCCGGGTAAACTTGCTGATTGTCAAAGTAAAGATGCGAGTATCTGTGAACTTTATTTAGTGGAGGGGGACTCTGCGGGCGGTTCAGCAAAAATGGGTCGTGATAGAGTCTTTCAGGCGATTTTACCGCTTAAGGGTAAGATTTTAAATGTTGAAAAAGCAAGATTAGAAAAAATCTTAAAATCTGAAGAGATTACAAATATAATCACGGCTATGGGTTGTGGTATCGGTGAAGAGTATAATGAAGAGAAACTTCGTTATCATAAACTTATTATAATGACCGATGCAGATGTTGACGGCTCTCATATTCAAACTCTGTTATTGACATTTTTCTTCAGACATTTTAGAAATGTAGTTGAAAACGGTTATCTCTATTTAGCTCAGCCACCACTCTATCGTTATAAAAAAGGTAAAAAAGAGATCTACTTTAAAGATGATAGAGCGATGAATGATTATCTAATAGAAAATGGCATAGAGTCTCTGGATGTCGAGGGTATAGGACAAAATGATCTAATCTCATATTTTAGAATGGTTGACCACTATAGAGCCTCTCTTATAGCATTAGAGAGAAGATATGCCTTGGTTGATTTAATTCGTCATTTTATAGAGAATCAAGACTTAATCGGTCTAGATATAAAAGCGATGTATAAAGAGGTTGAGAAATTTTTAATTAATAATGGAAACAATATATTAACTAAAAATATTACAGAAGATTCTATTCACATTTTTGTTCAAACAAAAGATGGAATGGAGGAGCTTCTTATTGATGATGATCTTTTTGCTGCACCTCATTTTAGCGAAGCAAGTTTTGTTTTCAAAAAGATTCAAGAGTGGGATATAGATTTTAAAGATGATATACTCAATATATTAGAAAGCATAAATGAGTATGCTAAAAAAGGTGCATATATTCAACGTTACAAAGGTCTTGGTGAGATGAATCCTGATCAACTTTGGGAGACAACAATGACTCCTGAAAACAGAGTATTACTTCAAGTTAGTATTGAAGATGCAGAACTTGCCTCTGATACATTTACACTATTTATGGGTGATGAAGTAGAACCACGCCGTAACTATATTGAAAAACATGCTAAAGATGTAAAACATTTAGATGTTTAAGATTTAACATATGTTACTTCCAGAGACAAGAGAGAGAGAGTATCGTTTTAAGTTAGCACTTAGGATGGTACTTCCTATTTTTGCTCTTGTCCTCGCTCTTGTTATACACACATTCTTTACAAGTCATAAAACACTCAGCAGCTCTTTTTATATAGAATCAATTTTAATTTTACTCTTTAGTACATACTTTATATTTTATCTTATATATAAAGGTTTTGATACTAAGATAACAGATAGTGTCTCCAAGGTGTTTACAAGAGAGTATCTTTATAAGTATCTAAAAAAAGAGTTAAAGAACTCTAAAGAGTATACTCTTTTACTTATTTGTGTAGATAATTTGAATGAGATAAATAGTCGTTATGGTTTAAAAAATGGTGACAAAGTGCTTTTTGAAGTAGCTAGATGGATAGGTAACTATCTTAATAAAAACAGTATAAATAATTTTCCGCTAGGGCATGTAAAAGGCGGTGATTTTATAATAGGGCTTAAAGGGAGTAAAAGTGAATATAAAGCTATTTTAGAATTGATGTGTCTTAAAGGCGAAGATTTTAAAATTGATGATATTGAAATACAGATATCCGGAGCTATAAATGATATAACTCTTTCAGATAATCTTGATTATTTAATTGAAAATCTTTTTGAACTGCAGAGTAAAAATAGAGACTCTAAACTTATAGCAAATATGGATAAAGAGATAGATCCGAGTGAGTTAGAGTATTATGTAGTAAATGCTATAAAAAGAAGAGATTTTGTGGTTATAACACAAGATATTTTTGAAAGAGATAGAGTTGTAATTAAAGAGTGCTTTATCAAATTAAAAACAGAGAATAATCAAATATTACATCAAAAAAACTATATGAAAGTTTTAGATAAACTTGGACTTATGATTGATTATGATTTAAAAATTATTGAAAACATTATTGGTAGATGTAAAAAATCGGAGAAAGAGAAGTTTGCTATATTTATATCACCAACCTCTATAAGAAATCCAATTTTTTTAGGTGAGGTAAAAGAGCTGTTAGGCAGAAATCAAAATGCTAAGAACAGAGTGATATTTTTAATAAGTGAGAATGAGTACTATCCAAGAATTAATAAGTTTAATGCAACACTGCAGCAACTAAGAGATTTAGGAGTTATGGTTGCAATTGATAGGTTAGGTTCTATACATACAAGTTTTTTATATTTAAGAGATTTAGATATTGATATAGTTAGATTCGGCTCTTTTTATACAAAAGATATGAATGAGAGTAAACATAGAAATATTATTAAGGGTTTTAACCTTATGGCGCATGAAAAGGGCGTTAAAACGTGGATTAAAATGGTTGAGAATGAGAGTGTAAAGAGTTTGGCAAAAGAGTTGGAAGTCGACTATCTGCAGGGTAAATATTTAGCACCACTAGAAAAAAATTAAAAGAGTTAAGGAGTCAATATGAAATATGGCGAAAAAATTGTTAAAGAGTTTGATATAGATAAAGATCTAGAAATTTGGCCCAATGAACACAAAAGGGATTATCTTATTAAGATGACCCTTCCTGAGTTCTCTTGTCTTTGTCCAAGAAGCGGTTATCCTGATTATGCAACAATATATTTGGAGTATACACCTGATGAGTGGGTAGTAGAGTTAAAAGCAATTAAATTATATATAAACTCTTTTAGAGATAAACATGTATCACATGAAAATAGTGCAAATGAGATATATGAGTTGCTAGATAGAAAATTAAAACCTAAATATATGAAGGTGATAGCTGATTATAACCCAAGGGGAAATGTTCATACTCTGATTGAGATTGATAGCTCAAAGCTTTAGCTTCTCTATAGAACTAAGCTAGTCGCTTTGCCGTGTTAATAGATACTTTTCTAACCATTTGATGGCCATTTCATGGCTGTTAAATTCACTCTTCATCTGTGCTTCATAAGCACTATAGAGTATAATAGAGAACTCTGGTGATGGTTTAATTCCATAAGCTAATATATCTTCTCCTCTTAAAAGAGGCGGTAATTTCTCTCTTAATATATTTAACTCTTTTGCTCTTTTGTAAACGGCAACACCTGCCTCATATACTTTTGAACCATGTTTAGCAGAATATATTGCTCTGCTTAAAATTAAAAGTTCATCTATTTTTATTTTAGCTGCAAGTTTATAAAGTGAATAAGTGCTCATTTTGTTTTTATATATATTGTCTATCTCATTATGCTCACTAATCAACTCTAATACTCTATCTAATAATTTTTTCTCATTTGTGATTTTATATATAAAATTTCTTGTCTTTACTGAATCATAATCATAACAGAGCCCGGCAAACATTAAAACTAAGTTTGTCTGTTTGTTATTCGTTAGTTGTTTTGATATTTCATCAGTGACAGATATATTTTTTGTATAGATATCGGTGCCAAAATCTTTTAAAAGTTTAAATCCAATAGATGGTTTTTTTGACATTAAAAGGAGTTTTTTTAGCTCTTCATAGAGTCTCTCTTTAGGCAGTTCATAAAGCATATTTTGTTTGACCATCTCTCTGCATAGGGAGAATAGACTCTCTTCTATTTTGAGGTTGAACCTTGCACAGAATTGAGCTGCTCTTAAAACTCTGAGGGGATCCTCAATAAAACTATCCTTGTCAACAGCCTTCAAAACCTTATTATTTAAATCATCTATTCCATTATATGGGTCAAGTATCTCTTTTTTAATTAGGTCATAGCCAATAGCATTAATGGTAAAGTCCCGTCTTCGGCTGGCAGTTTTAAAATCCAAATCTGGATTAACTTCTACTTCAAATCCACGATGTCCCTCTCCTGTTTTGCTATCTACTCTTGGAAATGAGAAATCGAGCTCATACTCTTCAAACTGTAGTTTACAGACGCCAAAACTTTTTCCGACACTATTTACATCTCCAAACTCCCCTAAAATATCTTCTAACTTAGCAAAAGATGATATGCCGTAAACTTCAATATCTATATCTTTTGAGTCAATGCTTAAAAGAAAGTCTCTAATAAATCCACCGGTAATTACAGCTCTTATACCACTGCTTTTTAGCTTCTTAAATATAACTTTTAAATTATGAGGATAGTGAATCATAACAATCTCCAAAGTTGTTTTATCATAATTTGAGTACATATATTAAAATATCTAAATTATCTTAGTAGTATATCACTACTTTTACGTATAAATAACTTTTATTTGGGTATAATCGCGAAAATTTTTACCTAGGTTTCACAAAGTTTTAAGAAACCAAAAAAGGAAACCTTATGCAAAAAATTAGAAATATTGCCGTCATCGCACACGTTGACCACGGTAAAACAACATTAGTTGACGGTTTATTGGAACAGTCAGGAACATTTGGTTCTCACGAACATCATGATGAAAGAGCAATGGATAGTAATGATTTAGAAAAAGAGCGTGGAATCACGATTCTTTCTAAAAATACAGCTATCCGTTACAAAGATCACAAGATTAACATTATTGATACTCCGGGTCACGCTGACTTTGGCGGAGAGGTTGAACGTGTTCTTAAGATGGTTGATGGTGTCTTAGTGCTTGTTGATGCTTATGAAGGCGTAATGCCTCAAACTAAGTTTGTTGTTAAGAAGATGTTAGCACTTGGTAAAAAACCAATCGTTGTAATTAACAAGATTGATAAGCCTTCTGCAGAACCGGATCGTGTTGTTGATGAGATGTTTGACCTATTTGCTGATATGGGTGCTACTGATGATCAACAAGATTTCCCAATTATTTATGCTGCAGCTCGTGATGGTATAGCAAAAATGGATATGGGTGAAGAGGATGGAAACTTTGAGTGTATTTTCGAAACTATCTTAGAGCATGTTCCTGAGCCTGATGGTGACAAAGAGAATGCTACTCAAGCACAGGTATTTACACTTGATTATGATAACTATGTTGGTAAAATAGGTATTTCCCGTATCTTCAACGGTGTAATAAATAAGGGTGACAGCGTTATGCTTGCAAAAGCTGATGGTGAGTTAGTAAAAGGTAAGATATCTAAACTTATTGGTTTTCACGGTCTTAATCGTATGGAAATTGATCAAGCAGAAGCAGGTGATATCGTTGCTTTTGCCGGTTTAGAGACAGTTGATGTTGGAGATACTGTATGTGATCCTGATAATCCTATGCCACTTGACCCTATGCATATTGAAGAGCCGACTCTGACAGTTATATTTTCTGTAAATGATTCTCCTTTAGCTGGACAAGAGGGTAAACATGTAACTTCAAATAAGCTAAAAGACAGATTAGAAGCTGAAATGACAACGAATGTTGCAATGAAACTTGAAGTTGTCGGTGAGGGTAAATTTAAAGTCTCCGGTCGTGGAGAACTTCAGATTACGGTGCTTGCGGAAAATATGCGTCGTGAAGATTTTGAATTTGGTGTTTCTCGTCCGGAAGTTATTGTTAGAGAGATTGAAGGGGTTAAGTGTGAACCATTTGAACATTTAGTAATTGATGTTCCTGAAGAGCTTAGCGGTGGTGTTATTGAGCGTTTAGGCAAGAGAAAAGCTGAGATGAAATCGATGCTTCCAATGGGTCAAGGCTTTCAAAGAATAGAGTTTGAGATTCCTGCTCGTGCACTTATCGGTTTTAGAGGTCAGTTTTTGACAGATACTAAAGGTGAGGGTGTAATGAATCACTCTTTCTTGGAGTTCCGTCCTTATACAGGAAGTGTTGAGTCAAGATCATATGGCGCACTTATATCTATGACTGATGGTGAAACTTTGGCGTTCTCGCTATTTGGTATTCAAGATCGCGGTGTTCTTTTCATCGGTGTTCAAACTAAAGTATATGAAGGTATGATTATTGGTGAGCACTCTCGTTCAAATGACTTGGTTGTTAATCCAATTAAGGGTAAAGCTCAATCAAATGTTCGTTCATCAGGTGCAGATGAAGCTATTAAACTTGTTCCGCCGCGTGATATGTCACTAGAGCGTGCATTAGAGTGGATTGAAGATGATGAACTTCTTGAAGTTACTCCTAAAAGCATTCGTATCCGTAAAAGATTCTTGACTGAGAATGAGAGAAAAAGACACTCTAGAAAATAGAGTTTTCCTGCTATAAAAATCTCTGTGTGCATTTGCACATGGAGCTGACTATATAATCTTCACATAAAAATTCAATATATTTCAATTTGTTTTAACTATGCTATACTTTTGTTAAATAACAGTAAGGATTAGCAATGGAAGGTTTACTCTACCCACTCTCTTTGGTTTTACTTGTTTTAGCAGCTTTTGGTTTTTATCAAAGCAACAGTACAAAACTGGCACTGCTAATGGTAATAGTTGGTATTTATATAGTCTACTCTAACGAGACAGGCAATACTCTAACTGACTTTAAGGATGGTGTGGTTAACTCTATTGATAAGTCGGCCAATGAATTTAGTGAGTCTCATAAAACTAAAGAGTATGACTAAGAGAGTAGAGTCAGCTCTACCCTCTAAAATCTTTTTGTATAACCGTGACAGTAGGGTTTAGTTCCTTTTTTGTTATAGTAATTTTGATGATCCTCTTCAGCAGCATAAAACTCTTGAGCATCAAGTACCTTGGTTGCAACCCTGTAGCCGTTGCTTTGTAATTTTCCTATTAGTTCGCGTATTGTATTTTTCTCATTGTCATTATTGACAAAAACTGCCGAGAGATACTGTTCACCTATATCAGGTCCCTGCCCGTCTGTTTGAGTCGGGTCGTGAATCTCAAAGAAAGTTTTTGCAATCTGTTTGTATGATATTTTACTTGGATCGTAGATAACTTCAACCGCCTCTAAGTGTCCTGTTGAGGAGCGAACTACCTCATAATAGCTTGGGTTTTTGACATGTCCGCCCATAAAACCGGAAATAACCTCTTTTACACCATCTAATTTCTCTAAGTAGTACTCTACTCCCCAAAAACACCCGCCTGCAAAATAGGCTTTTGATAGCTTTTCATCATTCATATCCGGTTTTTTAGTCAGTTTCAGTGAAATTGAATTTACACAGTGTCTGGTGTTCTTGGCGGTATAACCTTCGCCCTCAAATACATGACCCAAGTGTGCTCCGCAGTTTGCACAGACTATTTCAACTCGTCTGCCATCAGCGTCAGGGACTCTTTTTACTGCTCCTTCTATCGCATCATCAAAACTTGGCCATCCGCAAGATGAGTCAAACTTGTCACTAGAGTTATAAAGCGGTGTATCACATAGTTTACATGTATAGACTCCATTTGATTTCTCATTTGTGTATTTACCGCTAAAAGGTCTCTCTGTACCCTTGTTTATCAGTACGTACCTCTCCTCATCGCTAAGTTGTTCTATTTTGCCACTCCAGGGCTTTAAATCCATTGCATTTGTTGTCATGATTAAAAGTATGAAAAAAATAATAAATTTCATACACTTCTCCTTTATTTATTTGCTTTAACAACTATAGAGTTTTGCTAAAGCCATCTCTCATAATTATAGAGTATATAGTTGTATTAAAGTGTAGTTAAGATAATTGCGATAAATTTATAAACTTACTTTTATATATCTACGAGTTATTATTTGTACAAAGAATAAAAAAGCTTGATTTCATATTTAGATGGATATAATCGTGTGCTAATAATTTAGGAGAAAAAGATGGATAGAAAGAAGATATATAATCCTGAATCAAAAGAAGATGTAAATGATAGAAAAATATTTGGCGGCAATCCAACAGGTATATTTGAATTAAATAATATTAAATATCAGTGGGCATATAATCTTTGGGAGATGATGTTAAATAATACATGGTTTCCTAAAGAGGTAGATATGACTCGTGATGTTAATGATTATAAAAATCTTACAGAATCTGAAAAAACTGCCTATGATAAAGCCCTTTCACAACTTATCTTTATGGATTCTCTGCAAACGAATAATATTATGGATAATATAAATCCATACGTAACATCTCCGGAGATTAATCTGATACTGGTTCGTCAATCATTTGAAGAGGCTCTTCACTCTCAAAGTTATGCTGTTATGGTTGATAGTATCTCTACAAATAGTGAAGAGATATATGACCTTTGGCGTCAAGATATGATGTTAAAAACAAAGAATGATGCAATTGCCGGAGTTTATGAGCAACTTTCACAAAACCCGACAGAGCACAACTTTGTAAAGGCCTGTTTCGCAAATCAGATTTTAGAGGGTATCTATTTTTATAGTGGATTTGCTTATCTCTATACGCTTGCTAGAAGTGGAAAAATGCTAGGTTCTGCGCAGATGATTAGGTTTATTCAAAGAGATGAGGTCACTCACTTGGTTCTTTTTCAAAACTTAATAAACTCTCTTAGAAAGGAGAGACCAGACCTCTTTACCGAACAGTTAGAGGTGGAGGTTATAGCAATGTTTAAACAAGCTGTAGAGCTTGAGGTTGAGTGGGGCAGATATATAACGCAGGGTCAGATATTGGGTCTTACAGATGATATTATTGAAGAGTATATTCAATACCTTGCAGATGATAGACTATCTTCTGTTGGATTTGCTAAACTTTATAATGTTGATAATCCAATAAAATGGGTTGATGATTTTTCAAAATTCAATGACCAAAAAACCAACTTCTTTGAGGGAACTGTTGCAAACTATTCAAAAGGAAGTCTTACTTTTGATGACGATTTTTAGTCATATTGGGTAAAACTTATCTCTAGTCCATTAGCATTGAGTCTCCTTGAGTGGATACTCATCTATTATCTGCTTTTTAGGAATATAAATGTATAAACTTTGCTCGCTCTTATTTGAGACTGTTAGTGAGAATTATAACACCAATCTGCAAACGCTTATAAACCTTATTGATAAAGCACCTAAACACTCTATAGTTGTTGCGCCTGAAGTCTCTCTTACAGGTTTTGATTATGACAACTTTGAGAAGCTTGTTAAGTTTGCAGATGTAGCTAATGAAGAGTTGAAAAAGGCTTCAAAAGATAAGATTGTTATAGCTACAATGATTGAGAGAAAAGATGATGAGTTTTTTAACTTCGCTAAAATCTTTTATAATGGGGAGATAGTTCACTCTCAGGCAAAAGCCAGACTTTTTCGTTTTGGTGATGAAGATAAGTATATGTCAGAGGGCATAGATGAAGATATTAAGATTGTAGAGATTGATGGTATAAAGATAGGTATTCTAGTCTGTTTTGAACTCCGTTTTAAAGAGTTGTGGCAGAAGCTGGAGGGTTGTGATGTTATAGCTCTCCCATCTTGGTGGGGAGCTTTGAGAACAGAGCACTTTAAGGTTTTAAGCAGAAGTCTTGCAATAATGAATCAATGCTATGTAGTTGCAAGCGACTCTTTAAATGAAGAGTGTACAAAGATGAGCGGGATAATAAGCCCTAACGGAGAAGATGTGAGAAACGGGAATAAGCCTTGCTTAGAGCTTGAGTATAATAAAAAAGATATTGCACTAATGAGACGATATATGGATGTGGGTATAAAATAATTGGATAGAATAAGAGCAACAAAAACAGCACGTTTGGCAGATGATTGCCATAATAGATTTTCACTACATGATAGTGTTAAAAATGCCATTGCCAATACAGACAGGGAAGAGTTTGTTCCGGCAGGTTTTAGACACAATGCGTATAAGCTCGATGCACTTCCTTTGAGCTCTGCTCAGTGGATAAGTTCTCCGTTGACAGTTGCTAAGATGACACACTATTTAGAGCCAAATGGAGCTGACAGAGTCTTAGAAGTCGGTTGTGGAAGCGGATATCAGGCAGCAGTCCTCTCACACCTGTTTCGAGGTGTCTTTACTATTGAGCGAATTGAACCTTTGATGATAGAGGCAAAATCACGATTTAGAAAACTTAATATAAGTAATATTCATACGAGAACGGATGATGGACAGAATGGCTGGGTTCAATATGCTCCATACGACAGAATTCTTTTTTCTGCAACCGCTAAAGAGATACCCTTGAGACTTTTTGAACAACTTGCAGAGGGTGGAATATTGCTTGCCCCTATGCAGGTAGGCTCGAAACAGGTTATAACTCGTTTTAAAAAGCTGGGGGGCTCTTTTGAAAAAGAGGAGTTAGAAGAGTGTGATTTTGTACCTATTTTGAACGGGATTCAGAAGTAGATATTTCTTAAAGAAATTGGCATATTATTAACTTCTTAAAGCTAAATGTTGTAGAATGACACTTATAATAAGCTAGGATAGATTATGGAAAATATGTACGGCATCAAATATACAAAACCCGAAGTAGTCTTAATGCAGGATACAGGTATTGGTGTGGCTGAAGCAGCCGCTAGAACCTGTTATGACTCATTCAAAAATAGCGAGAATGAGGCTATTAACTACATTGAAAACCATATGCCCGATGATGCTACATGTGAGACAATAAACTCTATGCAGGAGTCCAATCTTTTAGATGATTTGGCTTGGACATATTTTCACCACTCAATACTCGAACATGCAAATCTTAGTTTCTTAGTTCGTGGAACTTCAAGAGGAGTGCTTCAAGAGCATGCCCGTCATAGAATGCAGGCTATCTCTGTAAGAAGTACCCGTTATACAATGAGTTCCATAATCAATGCTTTTATTGCCGCACAAACTACAGGTTCTAAGGATTTTTTTATAGATAGAGTTTTAGGTTTTGATATGTTTGTGACCTGCGATGAAGAGTACAATAAAATTGAGATTGGTGCTATCTATGACAAATTAGAGTATCAATCCAAAGCAGTAGAGAATTTTGAAGAGATTTCTGTGGCAAAAAGCTCACTGCCATTTTTGGATGAGTTTAAAGGTGATTCACAAAGACTTTTTGAAGCACTTGAAGCTGGTAAAAAGAAACGTAATGTAGGTGATGCTTTCAAACATATCATAAGCGATAATGTGAAAGTTGATATGGTAGTTACATTTAATCTTAGAAGCCTTAAAAACTATCTTACGTTAAGAGATAGCGGTGCCGCTTATTTTCAAATAAGATGGCTTGCCCAAGAGATGATGAGAAAAACACCATCCAAATATTTAGATTTGATAATTAAAAAAGGTAATTAGATGTGGAAGTTTATTTTAGTATTTAGTTTTTTATTTAGTGGATGTTCATACTTTGAGTTTAACGCGGCAATGTGTGATAAGGTTGGGTCTGAGCAGACTCCCGAAATGATTGAAAAGTGTAGAAACTATAAGGAAGAAGAGGCTGAGAAAGCATTTAATAAAACAAAAATTAAATCTTCAAGTGAGTTAGAAGATGCTTTAGAGTTTAAAAAATAGAATAGGAAAAAGTATATGAGTATAGAAAAAGAGTTAGAGAGTAGAAGTGGCGGTAAATGTGAGCTTTGTGGAAGTAGTGAAGGGCTTGGTGCCTTAGAAGTAGTACCATCTGATGGAAGCTCTGAGCAATCTATTTATCTATGTTCTACCTGTCAAGAGCAGATTCAAAATCCAGATAAGATGGATGAGACACATTTTAACTGTCTAAATGAGAGTATGTGGAGTGAAACACCTGCTGTTGCTGTTATGTCATACAGACTTTTAAGCGCATTGGGAAGACAGGACCTGGTTGATATGATCTATATGGAAGATGATATCAAGTCGTGGGCCGAGACCGGTATGAATAGTGGAGACACCCTTGTTTATAAAGATGCAAACGGTGTAGTACTCCAAGTAGGCGATACGGTAGTAATCACAAAAGATTTAGATGTTAAGGGTACAGGTTTTACAGCTAAGCGCGGTACAGCTGTTAGAAATATAGGACTTGTTCCAAATGACTCTGAACATATAGAGGGTCGAGTTAATGGTGTTAAAATACACATTCTTACAAAGTATCTTAAAAAGTCATAAACTTATTTTCAACACTCATTAATGCATATATTTATGACATTGGTGAGTTATATATAAAAGGTATAGATGAACTCTTTAAAATCAATAGCACTGAATATATCAATTCCTCTTTTTATATCTTTGGTATTTGCCATGATGGCATTTAATGAAGCAAAAATACAGGGAATAATATTTAATCTGGTTCCATACCTGTTTTATACAATCAGTGCACTTATCCTCTGGGTCTCTTGGCACTTTAACCGCAATAGATTTATATTTGTAATCATTCCGCTTCTGTTGATGCACATTGGATTTGAGTATTTTAGCGCCAAGAGAGCTACCGACCTGTTTTTCTATAGTTCACTCCTCTACCCGCTGCATCTTCTTATCTTCCTCTCACTCAGAGAGAGAGGACTCTTCTCGATATGGGGTATTTTAAAGATCTCTTTTTTTATTCTTGAGATAGGGATTGTCCTGTTTTTTATCTATTTTCCAAATGCTGATTTACTATCTGTTTTAAAGATGAAACTATTTACAATATCTTTTTATCCGCTAAAAGATTTGTCAGTGGCAATTGGTATATTTGTACTTTTTATAATGAGCGCATTAGTCATGTTTAACAGACACCTTATATATAACAGCTCATTCTTTATCATAACAGCTACCTTTTACGCTGGGTTTTATTTCTTAAAGACACCACATGCTAATGAACTATCTCTGCTCTCTATTGCCGTAATTATTTTTGCTCTGCTTATCAGAGAGTCTTATCACCTTGCTTTTTACGATGAGCTTACATCCCTTCCCGGAAGAAGGGCATTAGTGGAAGATATGGCAAAGCTAGGTATGAGATATTCACTTGCGATGATAGATATAGACCACTTTAAAAAATTTAATGATACCTATGGGCATGATACCGGTGATGAAGTTTTAAAAATGGTCGCATCAAAGCTGGGAAATGTAAGCGGAGGCGGAAAGGCGTATAGGTATGGAGGAGAGGAGTTTGTACTGCTCTTCCCATCCAAAGAGGTAGGTGAATCGTATACACATACAGATATATTAAGAGATACCATATCAAGGAGTCCGTTTAGTGTTAGAAATAAGCAGAGTTCTAAAGTGATATATATAAATATCTCAGCCGGTGTTGTACAAAAAAATTCTAAAGACAAAGATCCGTTTGCAGTTATGAAAAGGGCTGATAATGCTCTTTACAAGGCAAAAAAAGCTGGAAGAAACCAGGTAGTAAAAGCATAAAACAAAGGTAGTATTGACATGCAAGCAGATGACAGATTTTATAAGATAGACAAAGATTTTAGAAGCCCTTATGCAAGAGACAGAGATAGGATTATTCACTCTGGAAGTTTCAGAAAACTCGAATATAAAACACAGGTTTTTTTAAACCAGGAGGGCGACTTTTTTCGTACCCGTCTTACTCACTCCATAGAAGTTTCCCAGATTGCCCGTTCCATAACCTCTCATTTAGAGTTAAATGAGTCTCTAGCAGAAGCAATCGCACTTGCTCATGATTTGGGACACACACCATTTGGTCATATAGGCGGGGACACACTTGATGAGGCTCTAAAAGAGAATGGTTTTAAAAATGGCTTTGAACATAACTTTCAAAGTTTTAGAGTTGTATCATCAGTAGAGAAGAGATACCGGGATTTTAATGGACTGAACCTTACCTTTGCAACTTTAGAGGGAATACTTAAGCACTCTCAGCCATATAAAAAGAGTTTTTTGCCAAAGATAGTGGATGAACAGTTCAGTTTACAAACTCACCCTTCTATAGAGGCTATGGTAGTTGACCGTGCCGATGAGATAGCATATATGAGCCATGATATAGATGATGGTATAAACTCAGGACTGATAAGCTTTAATGATTTGAAAGAGAGCGAACTTATTAAAGAGATTTTTGAAAAAGTAGGAAGAGAAGGAATATCTGAGAGTGAAGATGAGATGTTTCGTTATCGTTTTAGCTCGCACCTGATTAACCACTTGGTATATTCACTTATAGACTACTCAAAAGATAGAGTCGATAATAGTAAGATACTTTGTGCGACCTTAGATAGTAAATCTAAACTCCCTATTGGTTTTGAGCCAAAATTAGAGACAGAGATAAAAAAACTTAAAAAACTATTATTCTCAAGACTATACCAACATAAAGATATTATGATTAAAATGTTTGCGGGAAAACAAGCAATTAGAGGGCTTTATGAGGGGCTTACAAAGGAGCCTAAGATGCTGCCACAGTTCTACTATAAGCAGTTAGAGAATAAAAAGAAGCATAGAGTAATAGCTGACTATATAGCTTCTATGAGTGACAGACACGCTTTGTCGTTCTATAACGAGATGTATGGAAAACTGTAATTATACAGTTGTGAAATATTTTGCTTGAAGAGTTTTTTAGAGGTTTTAAAATGTAAACACAACCCCATCATAAATGACGGGGAGTTATGTTTAGAGGCGTGATTCGTAACGTCTCATCATATAAAGACGTTTAAGCATTTTCTTACGAGATGCTATTAAGAACTTCTTACGTTTTTCAGTCTTCGTTTCATGGAAACGACGAGCACGAGCTTCTGTAACGATTAAGTTACGGTCAGTCTGCTTTTTGAAACGACGGTAAGATGCATCAAAATTGTCATCACTACGTAGTACAATACCAGGCATATCACATCACCCACTTTCTTTAAAATTTTGGAATGGAATTGTAACATAAATATTCTTTTTAAACGAATTCTTAGAAAGATTTATGAATTTATCCTTAAAATTGATACATGTCAATAGCTGTTTAATCTATATAGGATAAAATTACTCTGATTTATAGAAATCTATTAATTAGATATCTGTAAATTTTATTTCTCCTTTTAAAACAGCTCCTTCATTGAGCTGTTTTTAGTGATATTCAGAGTAGATTAAAAACTCCCTTTAACTAACTTTCTTGTATAATTCATCTATGATTACCCAAGACTCCATAGAAGCTCTAAAAGCACGCCTTGATGTTGTTGATGTTGTAGGTTCGTATGTGGAGCTGAGAAAAGCCGGTGCCAACTATAAGGCTCCATGTCCTTTTCATGATGAAAAAACGGCTTCATTTGTAGTAAGTCCTGCGAAGCAGATATATCACTGTTTTGGTTGTGGTGCCGGTGGTGACAGCATAAAGTTTACTATGGAGTATGAAAAACTAAACTATCCAGAGGCCTTGGAAAAATTAGCCTCAGCATATAATTTCTCTCTTGCCTATACAGACAATAAACATAACAAACCTCACTCTCAGCTTATACAAAAGCTTAATGAGTGGTATCAAAATCTATTGACCTCTAAGCCTGTTGCGCTGGCATATATAAAGGAGAGGGGTATTTATGATAGTAGCATCGAGAAGTTCGGTATAGGTTATGCGCCTGATTCCAATGCTACTATAAACTATATCAAAGCTCAACTTTTTAATATGAGTGAAGCTGTAGAGATGGGAGTAGTAGGATATGACGGCGGAAGAAATTTTGCACGTTTTATAGAGAGAATAACCTTTCCTATTCACTCCGCAAATGGGAGCATAGTTGGTTTTGGTGGACGAACAATTACCGGACATCAGGCAAAATACGTAAACTCTCCTGAGACTCCATATTTCAATAAATCCCGGCTTTTGTATGCTTATCACCATGCTAAACAAGCAGTGCATAAAACAAAAGAGATAATCATCACAGAGGGATATCTTGATGTTATCATGCTTCATCAAGCTGGATTTTCAAACGCTGTTGCAACTTTAGGAACAGCACTTACTCAAGAGCATCTGCCACTTTTAAGAAAGGGCGAGCCAAAAGTTATAATGGCTTATGATGGAGATAAGCCGGGACGTGCCGCTGCTCTAAAAGCATCAAGGCTTCTGAGTGCCGGCGGTTTTAGCGGTGGTGTTGTTATTTTTTCAGATGACCTAGACCCTGCTGATATGGTTAAAAACGGTGCCGTTGAAGAGTTGGCTACAATGTTTAGGACTCCTAAGCCATTTATAGAGTTTGTTCTTGATGAGATTATATCACTTCATAATCTCTCTGATCCAAAAGCAAAAGAGTCGTGTATGCAAGAGGGGATATCCTATCTTAAAACTCTATCTCCTATACTCCAGGAAAAATATAAATCATATTTAGCTTCGCGACTTGGATTGAACCCATCATATGTTAGACTAACAAACCAAACAAACACTAACCAAAACATACCCGCTATACAAAGTAGTCGCCATAAGGACATGTGGGAACTTACTCTTATAAAAACTGTTTTAGACAAACCGCATTTAATAGATCAGATGTTGGATGTTTTGGATCCCTCTCTTTTACAGTTTCACTCATTAGAGTTCACATTAGCACTTCAAGGAAAGTTTGATGAGCCACTGCTTATGGCAATATCTGTAGATGAAAAAATAGTTCCTCTAAGAGATGAAGAGGCATTAAAAAATGAGCTTATAGCTTTTTTAACAAAACATTATGAGAGAGAATTAAGAAAGGTAAATATGCAGGGTCCTATATCTTTTGAAGAGAAAGCTTTTCATATCCGTAAATTTCGTGGGAAGATTGCAAAACTAAAACAGGGAGAACTTGTAGCTTTTAAAAGCTGAATACTACAAGCTATGATTCCGGTGTTTCTTTAGGTTTACGAGCTTTTATCTCTATTTTTCTGCCGACTTTTTTTGGAGCAGAATACTTATCTTTTGGAGTGCCGTCGTAGCGGTGGTTTCTATCTCCGCTTTTACCGGAGAATATTGCTTTTCCATTTTCATCTTTACCTAAATATTTATTTTGATCTTTATCTTTCTTCTCCCACTGTTTAGCCTTCTCATCATTAGATTTTCTTGGCTTATCATACTTAGGTTTGTCAGATTTAAAAGTATCTTTTTTTGGGTTCTCAAATTTGGGTTTGTCTTCATAAGTTTTTTTAAACTCATACTCTTTTTTTGGTTTCTGGGCAGTTTTTTGAGCTATTTTCATCTTCTTAGTATCTTCATACTCAAAACCAGCTATCTTCTCTTGTTTGATGGCACGCCCTAGAAGAGTTTCAATCGGGTAGAGTTGTTTTTGTTCGCTTGAGTCAAGCAGGATAATCGCAGTATCTGTAGATTTACTCACTCTTGAGAGGTAAAAGTCTGCTCTTAGCGGTAAATCGTAACTGATTAGAAGTTCACATGTCAGTTCATCTGACTTTGAAAGCTCTTTATCATCCATAATGAGAACATTCTCATCACTTATAGCTTCTTTGATAAGTTCAAGTGAGTTTGCTGTTACAACAAGAATTTTCATTTTATTGTGCTGAGTAATAAGTAAGTTTAGCAGGGAGAGTTTTTTATTATTAGGACATGGGTGAATACGATGTTTGTTCGGTTTTATAGTGATTTGGTTAGTTGACATAAGAGGTCCTAGTGAGCTATTTGTAAATATAGTTGAAATTGTATCTCACATTACCATAAATTATGCTATTATGAACTATTATTTAGATTAAAAAGAGTCAGGAATTATATGTCATTTACAACACTTGGTCTATCAGCGCCATTATTAAAAGCTATTAAAGAGCAAGGGTATACAGAACCTACTCCAATTCAAAAGCAGGCTATCCCTGTTATATTAGAGAGAAAAGATGTATTAGCCGGTGCTCAAACAGGAACAGGCAAGACCGCAGGTTTTACTCTGCCACTGTTGGAGCTGCTAAGTAGAGCAAAACCTTCAAAAGTCAAGCACAGAACAAAAGCTCTTATACTGACTCCGACAAGAGAGTTGGCAGCTCAAGTCGGCGAGAGTGTTGAGCTTTATGGAAAACATCTTCCGTTTAAGTCAGCGGTAATTTTTGGCGGAGTAAAAATCAACCCTCAAATAGTTAAGCTTCGTAAAGGTGTAGATATAATCATTGCAACACCTGGTCGCTTGTTAGATCACATGTCACAAAAGAGTGTTGATTTGAGAGCTGTGGACTTTCTTATACTTGATGAGGCAGATAGAATGTTGGATATGGGTTTTATCAACGATATTAGAAAAATATTAGAGGTTCTGCCAAAGCAGAGACAAAATTTACTATTTTCGGCTACCTACTCAGAGGAGATAAAAAAACTTTCAGACCGTTTGCTCAACTCTCCGACACTCATAGAAGTTGCTCGTCGTAATACGGCAAGTGAGAGTGTAAAACAAGCAGTGTATCCAGTTGATAAGAGTCGTAAACGTGAGTTGTTGACACATCTTATAAATGAGGGAAAATGGAAGCAGGTTCTTGTATTTACCAGAACAAAACATGGAGCGAACCGTTTAACCACTCAACTGGACAAAGATGGGATAACTGCTGCCGCAATACATGGAAATAAAAGTCAAAATGCAAGAACAAAAGCTCTTGCTGACTTTAAAAAAGGTGAAGTGAGAGTTTTAGTTGCCACAGACATAGCAGCAAGAGGGATAGATATAGACCAGCTTCCACATGTGGTAAATTATGAACTTCCAAATGTTAGTGAAGATTATGTTCATAGAATAGGACGAACCGGTCGTGCAGGTAATGAAGGTGAAGCGATATCATTGGTTTGTGTGGATGAAGATGAATATTTAGAGAATATAGAGAAGTTAATTAAAAAAGATATTCAAAAAGTATGGCTAAAAGGTTTTAAACCAGATCCATCTATAAAAGCGGAACCTATAAACCAAGGTGGCGGCAGAGGCAGCAACTCAAGAAATAGAGCTAGAAATAGACCATCCGGGAACTCATCTAGAAGAAGATGAGTTAAGTAGTGTATAATTTCATAAATATATTATCAATAAACTGAGGAGAAAGATGAAAGCAATCGCACTATTTAGTGGTGGGTTGGACTCAACCTTAGCTATTAAGCTTATAATCGACCAAGGCATAGATGTTTTGGCTGTAAATATTAATACAGGTTTTGGAAGTACAAAAGATAGATTAGAACATATGCAGAGTATGTGTGATCAGGTTGGTGCCCAACTGAAAATAATAGATATTCAGAGTGAATATCTGCAGGATGTTCTGTTTGATCCAAAGCATGGTTATGGCAAAAATTTCAATCCCTGTATAGATTGTCATGCTAAGATGTTCGCAGTTGCAAAAAGGATTATGGAAGCAGAAGGGGCCTCTTTTCTTGTAAGCGGCGAGGTTATGGGACAGCGTCCAATGAGCCAGAACAAAGATGCTTTGCAAACCGTTCTTAATGAGAGTAACTGTGAGGGTCTGCTGCTTCGACCTATGTCGGCAAAACTGTTAGCCCCGACTATTGCTGAGCAAAATGGCTGGGTCGATAGAGAAAAACTAGAGGGAGTCTCTGGTAGAAGTCGTGATAGACAACTTGAGATGGTACAAGAGATAGGACTTAAGAATTTTGAAAGTCCTGGCGGAGGCTGTCTTTTAACCGATGAGAATTTTGCTAAAAAGATGTTTGACTTTATCGAGTATGACAACTTTGAAATAAGAGATATTCCGCTTATGAAGTTTGGTCGTCATCTGCGTTTACCTGACGGAGCAAAGCTTGTTGTAGGCAGGAATCAAGAGGAGAATGCTTATCTTCAAGAGATAGATAATGATAAATACTACCATATAAAGACTATAGCTCTTCCGGGTCCTCATGCAATGCTTAGTAAAAATGCAAGCCAGGCAGATAAAGAGTTGGCGACAAAAACAGTTCTTACATATTGTAAAACAAAAGATGATACGATTTATAGACTCTCATACGATGGGGATGAGGTTCAGGGTTCACCTTTTGCTTCAAGAGATGAGATAAAACCATTTACAATAATGTAAAATTCATATTTTTATATTTTTTTAGATATACTGATGTCAATATAACTACTGTTTCTTTAAAAAGAGTGTTTCTTTCATTTTACTAGATACCCATTAAGGGTGTGAAATAAAAAAAAAGGTATATATATGGCTGGTGTACATTTTTCATTTGACAACTTTGAACAACTTCTTGATTTAAGTATAGGTATAGCTCAAAGGCTCGATGAGAGCCGTGCTGAGAGTTTCACTCTTTTGTATTGTGACTTTTCTATAATATCCGAGGATGTGATAAAGAGTTCTCTAGAGCAGGTTTTGAGAAACTCTGACTCTATTGTAAATTCAGAATCGGACTACTTCTTTGTGCTTCCCTATACAGATAAGTATGGCGCAGAGATTGTAAAAACAATGTTTGTGGAGTTTTTTGCTAAAGATTTAGATTCATATATGGTTAGTTACCCAAGGGATGGGGAGACGACAAAAGATTTAGTTGAAGAGCTGGCCGATATAGTAAGTGCAACATATAAAAATGATTTGATATGTTTGAACAAGATTATCAATTATCAGTAGAACTGTAGTCCCTAGTTCTTTTATAAAACTCTATAGCATCTGATATTTTCTGCTCTTTGTATAATTTCCTATCGCAGACGTATCTACACCTGATTTGAGTGTTTTTAGATGCTTTAACATTCTCTTCACACTTTTTAGTATCATACGCAGAGGTATCAAAACTATTTGGTTTTTGTGCCAAAAAAGGCTCCTCTGCCATCGCAAATAGTGGTAATAATAAAACTATCAATTTAATCATGTCCTGTATATCGGTTATTTTTCAATATATTTAATAGTGGAATAATTTATGCTTTATTTTATAAAATATTCTATCTATTAATAGAAAAGAAGGAGCTAATAATGATTTTATTAGATATGAAAAGTGCAAGCAATTCCTCTTCATCTTCACCTTTAAGTTTATCAACTCCTAGTGATGAACTGGTTATCTCATTCTCTGACCTTTTGCGAGGCGTGAGTGATAAAAAAGATGGCAAGCTTATTCAAAATGGCTCTGTGCTTTTATCTTTGGGGAGTGTAGAGAAAGATTCTAAAGAGTCAAAAACGGTATCAAAAGCAGATACGCTTCTCTCTCTTTTAAAAGATGAAGATACTCTGCCTGCACCCAAGCTAGATGAGCTACAGGAGCTAAATCCGAAACTAACCTCTACACTAAGCGCAAAAGAGATAAAAACCTTGGTCGCAGATGCAAAAAATTATCTAAAAGAGAAAATAGAAAATAGTGATGATTATATAAAGTTACAAATCAAAGAGCTTCCAAAAACTTTAAAAGGTTTACTCGAAGTTGCCAAAAAATTTGGTATTGATATCAGTAAAATAACTCTTGAAGAGGTTAAGGGTAAAACTGAGAGTGTAAAGCAAGAAGATATTAAAACATTAGTAGTTAAAGATGATAAAGAGCAAAAGTTAAAGCCGACAAAAGATATAAAAGAGACTCCGCAGGTAAAAGACACAATACATGTAAAAGAGACTCCACAGGCAAAAGATAGCGTACATGTAAAAGATACCTCCAAAGAGAGTGTAGCTGTAAAAGATAGCTCTAAAGATATAAAAGAGAGACCACAAACCAAAGAGTTGGCATCACATGCACCAAAAGAGATACATCAAGATAAAAAAGATATACAAAAGAGCAGAAGTGCAAATAGTGTATCAACATCTCAAGCAGAGGTCTCAAATGAGATTAAAAATGATGAAAAATTAACACAGGTTCAAAAAGCCGTAAAAGAGACACCTCTTTTTAAGGCTCAGGTTACGGCTGAACATACAACTACAGAGCAGATAGTCCAAGCCAAGGCTAATAGTTCACTAAAAGTAGAGCATAAAACACCAAAAGCCAAGGCCGATGAAACACTAAAGCTTCTCCTTCGCGGTGAAAAACCAGCACTGCATAATAGTACGCTGACAGCTGATTTTTCAGTTGCTACTGCCAAAGTAATAGCAGGAGCGCCAAGACCTTCGGCTCCAGAGAGTGTAAAAGTAGTAGAAAACATCTCACATAGTGAGCACTCTTCAACTGAGCATACTTCAGCACCTCTCAAAACAGAAGCTTTGACTACACATAAGAGTGATAGTTTTGAAGTTAAACTAAATGAAGCAAAACAGATGATTAAATATCTCTCTACGGATGTAAAAGCTGCTATTGAGGATTATAAATCTCCCTTTACAAGAGTGAAGGTTCAACTAAACCCGCAAAGACTAGGTGAGGTTGATTTGACTATAGTTCAAAGAGGTAAAAACCTACATGTAAATATCAGCTCCAATGTTACGGCTGTAAATACTTTAGCGGCTAATGCCGGTGAGTTAAAAGTACAACTAAACAATAGTGGAATAAATAATGCTACATTAAACTTTAATAACAGTTCACAAAATAGTGACACCAATGCCGGACAACAACAGAGCCAGCAAAACAGGCAAAATGAGAAGCAGGCTCATGAAGAGTATAGGGCACTTGGAGAACTTGAGAATGAAGAGGCTATAAGCTCTATGGAGATAATTGTCCCTCACTATATATAGGCTATGGCGTTTTAGGGTTTAGTGAACCAAATAAATCTAATCTTATTCAATGAAATAGGTTAAGGAGTAAATTATGGCTATTAATTCAGTAGGTCAAAACTTAGCGACAGCTGGTGAAGTAAATATAGTAGAAGCGACTAAAAACAAAAGTATTTTAGGAAAAGATGATTTTATGAAGCTTCTTTTAGTCCAGCTTCAACATCAAGATCCGACAGAGCCTATGGATAGTGAAAAAATTCTAACCCAAACCTCACAATTAGCGGGCTTGGAAGCATCGGCAAACACAAATAAAGCTCTAGCGAATTTGGCGGAGTCTTTAAGCAATACGCAACAGTTCACAACAATTGCAGCTATTGGAAAAACAGCAGATATGGGTAGTGATGCTATATCCCATGAAGAGGGTACACCAAGTACCTTTGAAGTGTATTTTCCAAATGATGTGCAAAATGGTGCGGTTGAACTAACGGACAGCAACGGTAATGTTGTTCAAACTATAGATGTTGGAACAAATCCTAAAGGTGTCTACCAATTCACATGGGATGGAATAAATAAAAGCGGTAATCTTGCAGATAGCGGAATATATCATGTTAATGCTACCTATAGTGATTCAAATGGAGACACACAGCAGACTAGACTCGGGGCTTATCCAATAGAGTCTGTAAGATTTGATGGTGGTCAGACTCTTGTTAAAGTAGGCTCAAACTACGTTCCTTTAGCGAATGTAAAAGAGGTCTATTAAGGAGTTCTATTATGATGACTCAAGCTTTTTATACAGGTATTAACGGCATACAAGCACATCAAAATGCTATCGATGTTCTTACAGATAACTTGGCAAATACCAGCACAACAGGATTCCGTGGCTACTCTACAGAGTTCTCTTCTATGTTTGAAAATATGATTAATACTCCATCAGCTTCATCAAGTGTAGATAGCACTGTAGGGGTTGGAGTAAATCTTAATGCAATAGTTATGGATGAGAAGCAGGGAGTATTAGAGCTTACTAACAGAAGTACAGATTTAGCTATTTTAGGAGATGGATGGTTCGGTATACAGGGTGAGGGCAAACCTCTATATACCCGTGATGGAAGTTTTGTATTTGATAAAAATAGAGATCTGGTAACAAATGACGGTTATTATGTCTTGGGGACAATGAGTAATAATATAAATGATGAGGTTTTAACTGAGCAGTTGTCAGAAGCTACTCTAGGGGATGTGTCAGCTCAAGAAAAACTTCGTTTTCCGGAGAATTTACTATATTCGGCTGAGCCGACAACAACTGCTAAGTTCTATGCAAATTTGGGTACTGAAGATCTGATAAGATCCGTTAGTGCTGAGGTTGTTGATGCAGATAGCAATAAAAACTCTCTGAGACTTGAGTTTCAAAAGAGTGTTCCTCAGACTCTTCCAGGAAGTCAGTGGGATGTTACTGCTACTACGCAGAGTTTAGACGGCACAGAGATCTACTCTACAGAGAATGGTGTTGTAAACATTAGCGCAGAGGGTGCTTTAGTCTCTACAACGCTTACATCGATAGATAATAAAGGTGTAAATATAGATATAGACTTAGGAAGTGGGTATAGCGGTGTTGCAGTTACTGGCAGCACTTTTTCATCTTCAAGTGAATCAAATGGCTTAGAAGCCGGTGAACTGCTCGGGTATGATATAAATAAAAATGGAGAAGTTGTAGCTACTTTTTCTAATGGTAGACAGAGCGCAGTTGGCGCAATAGCCGTATACCATTTTCAAAATGACAGAGGACTTGAACGTGTTAACGGAGCCAGATTTAAAGAGGGATTAAATAGTGGACAACCTCTCTTTTCTAAAGATGAAAACGGTAAAAATATAATAGGAACAGATATAACAAATTTTAAACTTGAGGGCTCAAATGTAAGGATGGAAGTTGGACTGACGGAAATCATTGTACTTCAAAGAGCTTTTGATGCTAATTCAAAGTCCATAACCACATCAGATCAGATGTTGCAAAAAGCTTTAAATATGGATGGCTAATTTCTAGAAACCTTCACTTAAACTCCCTTTGACACCATTTTAAATCCGCATTAACTGTAGATATCTAAAAAGACTCCTTATTTAGCAGTAGCACGGCTTGTAAATTAAGTTGGAACACTAAATGCTCTCTATCTTTACTAATTATATATAAAGGATTTAGTATGTTAAAATCACTTTTTTCCGGTGTATCCGGACTACAGTCTCATCAAGTTGCGATGGATGTAGAATCAAATAATATTGCAAATGTTAATACTGTAGGTTATAAATACTCTCGTGCTAACTTTTCAGATCTTCTAGCTCAAACAAAGGCTATTGCAACAGCTCCACAAGGGGCTCTTGGCGGAAAAAACCCTGTACAGGTCGGACTTGGTTCTACAGTAAGTTCCATGACTCGTATCTTCTCGCAAGGTTCGGTTCAAAACTCTGATAAAAATACAGACGTTGCTATTCAGGGTGACGGATTTTATATAATCTCTCCGGACGGCGGTAATACTTATAAATATACTCGTGCCGGTGACTTTAAGTTTGATGCAGGCGGAAACTTTGTTGACAATAACGGGTTTATTGTTCAGGGTTGGCTCAGAGATCAGGTAACAGGTAATGTTGATGCAACCGCACCGATTACAAGTATTAACATACCGCCGGGACTTACAACACCGGCAAGTGCTACAGAGACAGTTGTAATTAAGGCGAACTTAAACTCCGGTCCGATAATAGAGACTTTTTCACCGGCATATGAGGTTCCCAGCGGTACACCGCCGATTCTTCCAATACCTCCTGCTCTTGACAAAAATGGAAACCCGATAGAGTCTGGGGATCTTGGTGTATTGTTCAATGAAACAGGAGAGGCTTTCTCTCTTCAAAAAGATCAGGGAATTTGGGCATCATTCTTGAACTCTACTATTGCAGGAACTAATGTTATACCGGCTTCAACTGTTTCTTCAACAGCTGCAGTCGCTGTAGCTGCCGGTTTTACGGCAGAGCTAGACATCGATATAGACGGTCTTAATATAGTAACAACCGGTGGAGGTGCAGCACTTACGGCTGACCAAAATGGTGCGAGATATGAGACTCAAATTAATAATGCCCTTGCTACCGCAGGTAAAACAGGTATTAGTGCCTCATATGACAGTGCATTGGATCAGATTACAATTAGTAATGCTACTTCTGCAGCGGTGCCGATTACAGTTAATGTTGTCGGTGAGACAGGTTGGGGTGTTGGTGCCTTACCAGCACTTGCAGCACAAAGTAATGAGCTTAATATTTCTCTTCAGTTAGATAATGGCTCCTCTCAAGTAATTACGACTTCAGGTGCTACGGGTACAGAGACTGCTATTGAAAACGGTGCAAGATATGTATCTGCAATAAATGCATATACGGCAACAACAGGAGTCAATGCTACATATGATGTTACAAGTGGGAAAATCACGCTGGTAAACTCCAATGCAAACCCTGATGCTTCACACAATATTAGATTAACGGCATTGGGGTCGGATAATAGTGGAATATTGACTAGTACGAATACAACAGCCTACAGATATCAGTATGACCCGGTTGCATCGACAAAAACTTTAAATCTAGATAAAACATTTACAACACTTGCAGATCTTAGAGAGGCTATGGAGATACAGGCTCGTGACCCGGATGGAAACGGTATAAACACAGATAATAATATAGAGATAAAGATTAACAGCGCAGGTAAGTTTGAGGTTACAAACCCGGGTGGGAACACTAATGATTATAATATAAACTTAGCTATTACAGGAATGGATGCCAATAGTATTGCCGGTGGAGGGATAACAAAAAACACAAGGTTCACTAGAAACATGGAGGCCCTGAACGCTACTCTTCCAAACGGCGGTACAGGAAAAGCCTTCTCTCAAAGTTTTAATGCGGCGACACACTCAAGCAGTATTGATATTTTTGATTCACTCGGTTCTAAGCACACCCTGAGAACGGAGTTTAGAAAGGTCTCTGTAGATACGGCAACAGGTAGTACCTGGAATATGTTGATTACTGTTCCAAGCCCTGCTACTATTGATACAACAGCACCGCTTAACGAAAAGACAGGTACGGTAAGGTTTAATAATGATGGTTCATTGGCAACTTTTAACCCGCCAAATATCTCTTTTACGGGAAATAACGGTTCTGCTGCAAATCAGCAGGTAAATATGGCACTTGGTACTGCAAACTCATTTGACGGCATGACTAGTTTTGACGCTGCGAGTTCAACATCAGGAATCTCTCAAGATGGTTTTACCGGTGGTGATCTAGTCGGTATTAGAATTGATCAGAGTGGTACTTTAGTCGGTTCATTCTCAAATGGTCGCTCTTTTGGTTTGGCACAGATTGGTATGGCTAAGTTTACAAATAATGAAGGTCTCTCAACAGAGGGTGGAAATGTTTATACACAAACTGCCAATTCCGGTGACCCGATTATCGGTACTGCAGCAACGGCAGGTAGAGGGTTTATCCAATCAGCTGCTCTTGAAGCTTCAAATGTTGATTTGTCACGTGCATTGACACAACTGATTATTATTCAAAGGGGTTTCCAAGCTAATGGTAAAACTATTACCACTTCCGATCAACTTCTTCAGACACTGATTGGACTAAAGAACTAATATACTCCTTCAAATCTAGCCTCTTTTGAGGCAGATATTCTTATCTAAAACAGACTTTAATCTATTACGATATAATTCCTTTAATATTTTACAGTAGGAATTTTTATGCAGTTTACAGCACCAATGAAATCAAATTCAAAAAAAATCATGCTTCTAGGCTCAGGTGAACTTGGCAAAGAGGTAGCTATAGAGGCTCAAAGACTTGGTCTTGAGGTCATTGCCGTAGATAGATATGAAAACGCACCTGCTCACCATGTGGCACACCGCTCATATGTTGTAAACATGCAAGATAAAGATGCTCTTTTGGAGATTATCTATCGTGAAAAACCTGATTTTATTCTTCCTGAGATAGAGGCTATTAGCATAGATGCTCTTTTTGCGGCAGAGGATAAAGGATATAATGTTATACCAAATGCCAGTGCTGTAAGCAAGACTATGAATAGAAAAAATATTCGTACATTTGCAGCGGAGGTACTGGGTCTTAAAACAGGACCTTATGAGTTTGTAACTACTGAAGATGAGTTAAAAACAGCTGCTAAGCGAATGGGCTTTCCTTGTGTTATCAAACCTGTAATGAGTTCATCAGGGCATGGCCAAAGTATTGCAAAAAGTGCTGATGATATCTCTGCTTCATGGGAGATTGCTAAAGAGGCTCGCGGTGATGCAAGTGAGTTGATTGTTGAAGCCTTTGTTGATTTTGATTACGAGATAACAATGTTAACTGCCAGAAATGGCAAAGAGACGGTCTATTGTGAGCCTATAGGACACGAGCAAAGAGATGGTGATTACGTCTTTTCATGGCAGCCGATGCGAATGAGTGAAGTTGCAAAGCAAAAATCACAAGAGATGGCAAAAGCTATTACTGAGGGTCTTGGCGGTCGAGGTCTTTTTGGTGTTGAGCTTTTTGTAAAGGGTGATGAGGTATATTTCTCAGAGGTATCGCCTCGTCCTCACGACACTGGAATGGTGACTTTGATTACCCAGTCGCAAAGTGAGTTTGCACTACATTTAAGGGCAGTGCTTGGTCTTCCTTTGGGTTTTACATTTTATGGAGAGGGAGCATCGGCTGCCTTTAAATCAGAAGTTCATAACTATGCACCGACAATAAATATTGATGATGCTCTATTTGCAGAGAATAGTTTTGTAAGAGTCTTCTCCAAGCCTGAGACTCACAGAGGGAGACGTCTGGCAGTGGCTCTTGTTTTTGATGAAGTTGAAAAAGCACTTGAGGACTCAAGAGAGTTAATTAGAAAAATCAAGGATAACTAAGTTGAAGATAGTTCTGCTAGATGCTCTGACTTTTGGAGAGACTGACTTAAGCGGTTTTGATAGACTTGGAGAAGTTGAGGTTTTTCAAACAACTTCACCCGAAGAGGTCCAAGATCGAATAACAAACAAAGATGTTATTGTTACTAACAAAGTTGTTATAAATGATACTCATATCTCAAACACTCCTAGTTTAAAACTTATATGCGTTGCAGCTACGGGTATGAACAATATTGACCTTGAGGCTGCAAAAGCCGGAGGCATCCAAGTTAAGAATGTAGCCGGTTACTCAACTGACTCTGTAATCCAACACACTTTTTCAATGCTTTTTTATTTGATGGGACACTCAAGATATTATGACGAGTATGTAAAAAGCGGTTCATACTCTAAGAGTGAGATTTTTACAGATGTATCAAAACCGTTTTTTGAGGTAAAAGGCAAGAAGTGGGGCATAATAGGTTTGGGTTCAATCGGTCGCGGTGTAGCAAAGATAGCATCAGTATTTGGTGCAGAGGTTCTTTATTACTCAACTAGCGGAGTAAACACAACTGATGATTATCAACGTACGACTATGGATGAGATATTGAAAGTTTGTGATATTATCTCAATTCATGCACCTTTGAATGATAAGACAAATAATCTTTTGGATTATGAACAACTATCGACATGTAAAGATGGAAGTGTCATTTTAAACTTAGGACGCGGTGGAATTATCAATGAAGAGGCAGTTGCTAAAATAGTGGATGAGAAAAACATATACTTTGGTCTGGATGTTTTGACTAAGGAACCTATGATAGAGAACCATCCTCTTTTAAGTGTTAAGAATCAAGAAAATATTTATGTTACCCCTCATATCGCTTGGACATCTATAGAGGCTAGAGAGACTTTGATAGCATCCGTAGTTGATAATATTTCATCACTGAGCTGACACTATTTTTTGCTGCTTTTTTAGCAGCAACCATTCTTCCTTTTAGTTCTGAAGTCGCATTTGTTGCAGCAATATCTACTGAGATGTCAAAAGAGAGTGCGTTAATTTATGCTTCAGCTGGAAATATATCAGCCGTAGTTTTGAACTATTTTTTAGGGTTTTTGCTTTATGAAAAAACAAAAACAAAACTTCTCTCCTCAAAAACGGGAACAAAGGCGTATGAGTATGGGCATAGATATGGATATTATGCACTCATTATCTCATGGCTTCCAATAATTGGTGATCCGATAACATTAGTTGCCGGTCTTGTTAGGCTTAAGTTTGTTTGGTTTGTTTTGATTACGGGTTTTTTGAGAGTTTTAAGATACTACTTTTTGACTCTTATGGTATAATTTATTATAATTAAGCAAAATGGCTATGTAATGAAATATATATTTATTATTTTATCTCTGTTTATCTCTGTGCATGCATCTACTAACCATTTAGAAAAAGTCTCTTTGCAGCTTCAGTGGTTGGATCAATTCCAGTTTGCAGGCTACTATATGGCAAAAGAGAAGGGCTTTTATGAAGATGCTAATCTTGATGTAGAGATAAAAAAATTCTCTTACTCTACCAAAACCGTTGAAGATGTATTGAGCGGCAGGACTACTTACGGTATCGATAGATCAAATTTGATCTATCTCTATTCGCAAGGCAGAGAGATTAGTCTGCTCAGCTCATCTTTTCAATCATCTCCTTATGTTTTAATAGCCCTAAAATCATCATCCATTAAAAGCATAGAAGATTTTAGAGGCAAAACACTTATGCTCAAAGAAAATGATATTGATTCAGCATCTATCTATGCCATGATAAATTCTCATAAAGCTAATAGAAATAATATGAAGTTTAAAAAACATACATTCAACCTCGAAGAGCTTATAGACGGAAGAGTTGATTTATATGCAGGGTATAGTTCAAACGAGCCCTATGCTCTAAAGAAAAGAGAGATACCGTTTAAAATCTTCTCCCCAAAAGATAGAGGTTTTGATTTTTACAGTGATCTGCTTTTTACCTCTCAAGAGGAGTCTAGAAATCATCCTAAAAGAGTAGAAAAGTTTATAAGAGCCTCCATAAAGGGGTGGGAGTATGCTTTTTCACACATAGAAGAGAGTGTTGATATTATTCTTAAAAAATATAACTCTACAAAAAAAACAAGAGAGGCTCTGCTTTTTGAGGCAAGAGAGTTGAAGAAACTGGCTTATACAGACAAGGGTGTTTTAGGTATTATAGATAAAAATAAAATAGAGAGAATATTAGATATATACAGAGTTATGGGTTTAGCTAAAGGTGATGTAAATCTTGATGAGTTGATTTTTAGTAATAAAAAAAGACTTTTTACCGCTGAAGAGGAGAAGTATTTAAAAGAGAAGAAAAAGTTAATAGTTTGCGTTGACTCTTGCTCTATGCCATTTAGTGCAATAGAAGATGGAAAGTTTGTGGGGATTAGTTCAGGCATATTGAAAATAGTAGAGGAGTATGTTCATACTCCCATTAACCTACTAGAGACAGAGATATGGGACTCAAAGGAGTGTGATATTATTCCTCTAGCCGGGCACTCGGTATCAATAGATAAGCATTTTAAATACACTACCCCCTACCACACTGAGCCACTGGTTATTGTAACGAGTAAGTTTGAAAATTATATATTGGATATTGAGACTATGTTAGACAAAGAGTTCGCTATTCTAAAAGGTACCTCTTTTGAAGAGGCTCTAAAGAGGAAGTATCCGGGCATTAAACTAAATTATGTTGATTCATTTAAGAGAGGGTTTAGGGGTGTTGAGAATGGAAAGTATTATGGATATATAGATAACCTAGTCACTACTGCTTATGCTTTTGAACATATTCCGAGTTCCAATCTAAAAATATCGGGACAATTTAATGATAGTGTAAATATTAGTTTTGCAGTAAGGGGTGATGATAAGGTTTTATTTAATATTTTTGACAAACTAGCAAAAAATATAAAACAGTCTGATATACATAAACTTACGAGTGAATGGGTCTCTATAAACTATACTCAAAATATTAAATTTGAGTATTTAAAAGAGCTGATTTTTGTAGTACTGTTTATACTGTTTGTTTTTTTCTATAGACAACATATCTTAAAGAAAAAGAACATTGAGTTAGAGAGTCTCAGAGATGACTTACTAGAGTTGAACCAAACACTTGAGCTAAAGGTGTCTCGTGCCGTTGAAGAGATGCAAAAACAGGATACATATATGCTTCATAAATCTCGCTTGGCTCAAATGGGTGAGATGATTAGCATAATAGCGCATCAATGGAAGCAGCCTCTTAGTTCTATCTCAACGCTTCACATCTCTATGATAATGGCTATAGAGCTTGAAGAGTATGATCTGTGTAATGCAGATGAGAGGGAAAAGTTTTTAAATTATCTAAGTACAAAATTAGAAAAAATCGGAATGCATACCCAAAACTTGAGTCAAATTATTTCTGATTTTAGTGATTTTTACAGACCAAGCAAGCATCAAGAAGAGATTGATTTAGGAGATGTTGTAGCACAGGCATTTAAACTATTGGAAGAGAATCTATCTTCAGTAGACATAGATGTATGTTTCGAATTAAGTTCCATAAACAGAGTTAAAGCATATAAAAATGAGTTTATTCAGGTGATATTAAATGTTATAAGCAACGCTAAAGAGCAGTTTATAGAAAAGAACATAGATAAGCCGCAAATTTTGATAAAAAGTTATGATAGAGATGATGTCTTAGTATTAGAAATAAGTGATAATGCCGGCGGCATAGATGAAGAGATAATAAATAATATTTTTGACCCATACTTCTCCACAAGGTTTGATAAAAATGGTACAGGACTAGGTCTTTACATGTCAAAGAATATTATTGAACAGCACCATGATGGCAAGATGTATGCAGAAAATATTAGCAACCCGCAAGGAGTGCGTGTTGGAGCAAGTTTTATAATTGAAATAAGAGGGAATATTTTAGATGATAAAAAATAATGTAATAGTTGTAGGCTCAGGCGGAGCAGGTCTTGTTGCTGCACTCAGTGCTCATGCGAGCGGTGCACGAGTAGTCGTTATCACCAAGGAGTATCCAACAAGAAGTCAAACCTGCATGGCTCAGGGTGGCATTAATGCAGCCCTCTCCAATGCTGGAGAGGATAGTGTGGAGTCTCATATAGAAAATACTTTGAAATCTGCTCACGGATTAGCGGATGAAGATGCAGTAAGGTCTTTGTGTGAATCAGCTCCAGAGGCGCTAGAGTGGCTTGATAGTATAGGTGTGCCCTTTAGTAGAACAAAAGATTCAAAGATTGCTCAAAGAACACTTGGTGGAGCCTCTGCTGCTAGAGCCTGTTATGCACAGGATTACACAGGTCTTAAGATTCTTCATACACTTTATGACAGGTGTTTAGCGGCAGGAATAGAGATTTTAAATGAGAGATATCTTTTAGAGTGTATTACTAACAAAGATGAGGATAACACCCCATATATTTGCGGTGTTAGTGTTTTAAATAAAAGAAACAGTGAGATAGAGGTTTTTGCTAGTTCAAGCGTGATACTTGCTACTGGAGGTTATAGTAGAATTTTTCACAAGCACTCAACAAACTCGGTCTCTTCAACTGGAGATGGAATAGCTTCAGCACTTCGTGCAGGAGCAAGAGTTAGTGATATGGAGTTTGTTCAGTTTCACCCAACGGCTCTAAAAGGCTCCTCTATCCTCATATCAGAGAGTGCAAGAGGTGCAGGCGGTTTCCTTTTGAACTCTAAAGGCGAGAGATTTACAAATGAGCTGGCTCCTCGTGATGAGGTGGCACGCGCTATTGATGAAGAGATAGCAAAAGGGGAAGATGTTTTTTTAGATATTCGTCACCTTGGTGCGGAGTTTATTGATGAGGAGTTGCCGCAAGAGAGGAAGTTGGCAAAACTTTATGAAAACATTGACCCGGTACATGATTTAATACCCATAAAATCCGTGGCTCACTATAGCATGGGTGGAATTGAAGTTGATAAAAACTCATCAACAGTAGTTGATGGGTTGTATGCAGCCGGAGAGTGCGCTAATCATAAAGTACATGGGGCAAACAGACTTGGTGGAAATTCACTTTTAGAGCTTGTAGTGTTTGGTAAACAAGCAGGGGAGAATGCTGCAAAGTATGCCAAAGGTTTTGATAAAGAGCTGGAGTTATCGGAACAAAAGAGCAGCTCAGAGAAGTTTATTGAAGAGCTGAAGAGTTATCCTAATGAGATAAACTTTTATGAAAAGCATGCTTTATTAGGAGAGCTTTTTTATAAAAATGTGGGAATAAGAAGGGATGGGGCAGATCTGGAAAACAGTTTGATTGAGGTTAAAAAACTCATTGAAGAACTGCCGCTTATGGGCATTGGCGATCAATCAAAAGAGTGCAATACAAACCTTATAGAGTTTATGGAGTTTAAAAATATGCTAGAGCTCTCGAAGTTGACTCTGATATCTGCAATATGTAGAGAAGAGAGCAGAGGGGCACACTTTAGAGTTGATAAGCCATATGAAGATAATGAAAAGTTTAAGGCTCACACTATTATAAACAGGGATGGAGTTGTATGTTATGAAGATTAATATTAAAAGGGATGCAGAAGTTGCAGAGTATGAAGTAGATTTAGAGAATAAAACTCTTTTAGAGGTATTAAGCGAGATAAAAACTACCTTAGACCCATCACTTACATTTTCAAGTGGCTGCAGAAGCAGTGTATGTGGAAGTTGTTCCATGATAGTTAACGGTAAAGAGGTATTGGCATGCTCCTACCACGCTAAAGATGGTGACTTTGTTGAACCGCTAAAAAATAGTGAAGTTATCCGTGATTTGGTAGTCAATATGGACAAAGCCTATAGTTTTAATTCAAAAGCAAAAGCTTGGCAAAGCTCAACTGTTACAAACATTTCATTAACTCAAGAGGATGAGAAGATAAATGAGATTCAGAGTGACTGTATTTTGTGTGGTTCATGTTACAGTGCCTGCCCGGTTTATGCAGTGAATGAAGAGTTCTTAGGACCATTTTCACTAACAAGAGTTTGGAGATATGTTAGCGATAAAAGAGAGGTGGACACTAAAGATAAAATAGATACTATACAGACAAACGGTGTTTGGGATTGTACTTTATGCAATGAGTGTACTCTTGTCTGTCCACAGGATATCTCCTCTAAAACCGATATTGAAAAACTACGTGCAAGAAGTTCAATGGCAGGGTATATGGATCCAAATTTCGGCAGTTTTGGCGGCAGTTTTTTATCAGGGGATGATGGAAGTCCGTCATTTTAAATAACTAACAGATTTTCAATTATGTTATAATCTGCAATTATTGTTTTAAAAGGTTTAGGGATGGCAAAAGAACATTCGTTTGATATAAGCGCAAAGATAGATATGCAAAACTTCAAGAATGCTATAAACATGGTAGATAAAGAGGTCGCTAACCGTTATGATTTTAAAGGAACAAACTATGAAGTCAACTATAATGAGAAAGCTAAGAGTTTAGTTTTAATAGCATCTAGCGATAACAAACTTGATGCTCTAAAAGATATTGTAGTTGCAAAGTTCTTAAAACAGGGACTGAGCTCTAAGGTCTTAGAAGAGCTTAAAGTAGAAGATTCAAGCGGTAACAATAGAAAAGTTACATTTAAAATTGTTGACTATATAGAGTCTAAAGAGGCTAAAAAGATAAGTGCTGAGATAAAAAAGATGAAGCTAAAGGTAAATGCACAGATTGAGGGTGATGCTATAAGAGTAAAGGGTCAGAAGTTGGATGACTTACAAAAAGTTATAAAAGAGATTCGTTCGCAGGAGTGGGATGCTCCGCTTGTTTTTGAAAATATGAGATAAGGAAGATATGAACATGTCAAAGTTAACTATTGCAGATGCTGCACAGAAACTTGGTGTATCAAAAGAGGCTATTCATAACCGCATAAGAAGGGGTTCTTTACAGAGTGTAGTTGAAGATGGTGTAAAGCATGTAATATTGGATGTTGATAGAGATGTTAGAGTGCAGGCAAAAAGAGTAAGCAATCGTAAAGCATCGCATGACGACAGATATTATAGACTCCTAGAGGAGCAAAATAGTAAACTTCAGCAGAGAGTAGAGGCTCTTGAGGATGAGACAAGAAGCTTGAGAGATCAAAAAGAGCAGATGCTAGTAGAGGAGAGAAAAAAGATAGAGCAGATTTATAAAGATAAAGATGAACAGCTAAAAAATATTTTAAACGCTATCTCTACAAAGTTTATGTTAAGCACTCCAGAAGATGCCCTGCAAACAAGTGAAGAGCTTCTTGAAGCAGAGATAGAAGAAAAGGGGGCTGAAGAAGAGGGTAGAATGACATCCTTGAACAAATATTTAAAAACTAGAGATTTATCAAAGAAAAAAGTCTTAAAAATAAAAGAGAAGTTTAAAAAGATAGCAAAAACAGACCCTAGAGTTATTACAATAGGCAGAAAATATTATATAGATTTACAAAAGTATGACTATAGAGATCTATCGTTATAGATCCCCTATTTTAAGAGTCACACCCTTTAGATGAGTGATTGGGTAGGCATAAGCTATTCCTTCACCGCCTCCTGTGATATCCAGCTCATGCATGATTTTTTGAATAATCTCGTTGACTTTTTTCGTTGGTGTTATAAACATTAGATTTGAATCAGTATTCTCACCATGGAGTCTATTGTAGAAGTTACCCATCTCTTCAAGACCCATACCATGTGCCTGCATAATGGTCACACCTCTGGCACCTGCATCCTTAGCAGCAAGCAGTGCTCTATCCTCTACGTCCTGAGGAACTATGACATGTACGGCAGAGAATTGAATCTTATAGGAGTGCCTTTTATCTGTTCCATGCACATTTACAGTTATTAGTCCCATATCATCAGCGTGTTCTAGAGCATGTTGAAGCTCATCGAGTTTAATTTCCTCAAGTTCATGTTGACCTTTAATACCCATCTTTTCGGTAATAATACCGTATGTCATAACTGTCAGCATTGGAAATAGAGAGGCAAAAGCTATAAGACCAAAACCATCTATAAGAGGATCACGACCAGCTATATTTGTAGCAAGACCAAGCCCAAGAGCTGCAACAAGAGGAACGGTGACAGTTGAAGTTGTAACCCCGCCACTATCATAAGCGATTGGTACTATATACTTTGGAGCCATAAATGTAAGAACAATTACAAACATGTAACCAGCCATGATATAATAGACTATCTCTCCTCCGTTTACAATACGAAAAGCCCCTAATGCTATACCTAAAGCAACACCTAAAGCAACAAAAAGGCGAAGAATAAAGTCGTTTATCTTTCCATCACTAATCTCTTTAGCTTTTTTTGCGATAGCTGTAAGGGAAGGCTCAGCCATGGTCGTTGAAAAACCTATGGCAAAGGCAAAAGAGTAGATTATAAAATTACTGCCGTTTTGTGTAAGCTGTAGAGCCATCGTCTCGCCAAGCGAGAAAAGACCCATCTCTAAACCAACAATAAAAGCATCCAGACCCATAATAACAAGGCCAAAGCCTATTAAAACTTCTTTTAGATTATTGATATGCTTTTTAAGCACAAAATATTGAAAGAATAGAATAACTGCCAAGATAGGAACAACATCCATTCCAACACTAAAAATACCCTTTATTAGAGTCAATAGGTTAAAGTCAAAAGCAACAGCAGTTTCTGCTGTATGTTCAACAACAGGTATGGCAATTTGAGAAGCTTCTATAAATTGATATACATAAATCCCATAAAACTGAACAAAAATCATAGGAGTAAGTGAAGCAAACGCTATGAGACCAAAGCCGTCAAGAACAGGATTTCTACCCTTTATTGTTGATGCAAGGCCGATACCAAGTGCTGCTACAAGAGGAACTGTTACAGTTGAAGTTGTAACCCCACCCAGATCATAAGCAAGTCCCACTATCTCTTTTGGTGCGAATGCGGTAGCAGCAACAACCATGATATAGCCGGCGATGATATAGTAGTGGATAGGATGACCTTTTATAATCCTCCAAACACCGAGTACAATAGCAAAACCAACAGAAAAAGCAACAACAATTCTAAGAACTAAAGCGTCAATACGACCAGCACTAATACCGGCTGCTTTATCGGCAATAACTAGAAGTGCCGGCTCTGCTACAGTTGTGCCAAAACCTATCATAAAAGCAAACAGGACTACCCAACCCGTAGAGCCTTTATGTGCAAAATCACTGGCAAGACCTTCTCCAACGGGAAATATTCCTACTTCCAGTCCTAGAAGAAATACCGCAAGACCTACACCAACTATAGAAAGACCAATGGCAGTACTTAACCAGTTATCTGGTACAGTTTGTATGATTGCCAGTTGAAAAAATACAATTACCAATATAATTGGTAGAAGATCTCTAAATGACTCTTTTAACAGTTTTAAAAATGAAGCTATATTAAGCATTGCTATCCTCTGGTAAATAATCTCTTATTTTATCATCTATTGATTAAAAATAGATGATAAAATAAGAATTGTTAAGGCTTTTAAAGGTAAAATTCTATTCTTCAAATGCGGACAGCTGGCCGAGTGGTCGAAGGCGCACGCCTGGAACGCGTGTATAGGGCAACCTATCTAGGGTTCGAATCCCTAGCTGTCCACCACACTATTAAACATCACTTACAATCATTTATAACCACTTTAAGCCATCTAATAGGGTTTGCAAATTCATTTACAATCAGTTATAATCCTATTGAAACACATTCGTTGTTACCTATTTGTTACCTTTTTAGTGAGATGAGTGTTACCTTTTGTCAACGGCGGAGTTAAAATAGGCAGTATGGAAGCTGCTTAAAAAGTAGTTTTTACAACCCAAAGCTTAAAAAAACAGATTAGTTCTGTTAAAGTCTTTTTTCAAATAACTTTGAAAGGAGAGAG